>WNFM01140796.1_pt1 | contig 31791 bp, 27 predicted proteins | sample 5400271 | NCBI WGS metagenome assembly WNFM01 (sample SAMN13153352, study PRJNA577476) | soil metagenome | isolation source: 60 cm saprolite on Douglas fir-dominated hillslope | place: USA:California | collected 2013-09-17 | reverse complement strand
CCATAAGCTTCCAAACAAAAAGAATGCATATAAGCTATCTCCTCGTGAATTAATGTAAGTAACAGCCTCAGTCTGAATGGGATGAATAAGGAAAAATAGCGCAATAAAAAAAGCAGGATACAAGCCTGCACCCGCCTTCGCCAGGTACCGGACGGTACCTGGCTTCGCCCCCCAAGAAAATAACTCTACTAATAAAAAAAATAACATCAGTCCTGCTCCAAGATGCAATAAAAAATTCGTGAGATGAAATCCAAAGGGATTTTGTCCCCATATTTTTGCATCTATAGCAAATGAAAGCGTTGTGAGAGGACGATAATAATTACTTTGCACTCCAGCTCCCGCAACGGTATTGGTAGTAAAAATCTTTTGTATGTCAAAATTCTGGACGTTAGACATTTCTTGTAATAAATTGCTCATCATCCCAGATAAAAGGATTTGAAAAAGAAGAAAAATAAGCAAGAAATGTAACAGCAATAAGAATGAGAATGAGCTTTTTAGTTGACATAAAAGTAGTATACACAAATGCTACAATAGATTTATGAAATTATTTTCAAGAAAAACAGTTCTGGAAGTGTTGACTTCATTAGTGATAAATTTAACTTCTGCTTGGTTTGGATTACTTGTAGTTGCTCCTGGATTTATTGGAATTCACAATTTTAATCAATACTTGCAATCATTGACAGTAAATGGGACCTTTGGTATAGTTGGATTAACCATCAGTTTGTGGCTAACTGAGATAATAAAAAGATATGACCAATAATATTTCTCAATTTTTTACCCTTACAGCTATTTCGTACGGAGTTCTTCTTATTGCAATAATGCTGTTTGTACTTCTTGTTATTCTTACAAATAAATCCCCTCGGTCCAAAAAAGGTCATTCCTCTGCTAGATAGAATTCCATTCTATTTGGTATAGTGTAAAGGATGAAAAGAAACAATTGGATTATTTGTTTATTTGTTTTCTTCTTTATTTTTGCTGAATTCTTCCAGCCAATTACTGCCTTTACCCAGGATCTCGGACGACATTTGAAAATGGGAGAAATCATTTTATTGTGTCATTGCGTACCCAGAGTAAATCTTTTTTCCTACACCTATCCCAATTACCCATTTATAAATACCCACTGGCTTTCTGAGGTAGTATTTTATACTTTGAATCACTTCATTGGACTTGGAGGGCTGCTTTTTGTCATGAGCAGTATTGCAGCAGTATCTGTAGTGATACTTGTTACTGGTTCTGCTCCATACAAAATACTACATACTAAATACTTTATATTCCTGTTGCCCGTCCTTCTCTCCTCTGGAATTCTCCTTGAGCGTACTGACCTTCGTCCGGAAATCTTTTCCTTTTTCTTTGTAAGTGTATTTATGGTAATTTTATTTCGATATCGAACCATCGTCATTGCGAGCAAAGCCAGGTACCGGACGGTAGTTGGCAAAGCGAAGCAAGCTAGTTCTGAGATTGCCACGTCGCCTACGGCTCCTCGCAATGACGGAGGTTGGAAGTGGCTTTTTCTTCTCCCTTTTCTTGAAATCCTTTGGGTGAATATGCATATCTATTTTGTCATTGGACCATTACTTATACTACTATTTTTAATTGATGCAATAATACAAAACATTTTCTCTGTAAATCAGAAAAATCCTAAGCACGAAATGCTAAATCCCAAACAAATTCCAAATCAAAAAATACAAAAATTAAAACACTTTTGGTCATTAGAAAATTTTAATTTTAGATTTATTTCGAATTTAGATATTAGAATTTTGAATTTGTGCATAGTAATGCTACTTTGTATCCTAGCTACATTAATTAACCCAAATGGCATACAGGGAACACTTTATCCTTTTACTGTAATGCATAATTATGGCTATACGATTGCAGAGAATCAGTCTCTTTTCTTTTTACTAAGTTATGGCTTTCGCCACTGGTCATATTTTTTCTTTGGCATGTCAGTAGCTATTCTTTTTATCTTACTTCTATTAAACACAAGACGAAGCCAGGTATCGAATGGTACCTGGCGGCCTATTGACTGGCTACTCTCCATTACTTTTACCATTATTGCCATCTCTGCTATTCGCAATCTCCCACTTTTTGTCTTTGCAACACTGCCAACATTTTTATATCTCCTTCCCCGTCATTCTGAATTTAATTCAGAATCTTTTAGATCCCGGGGCCCATTCGGCAAACTCAGGACTTACAGCAAGCCCGGGATGACGTTGGTTTTTTTATTTCTTATTGGATTATTTGTTTCTTTGTTTATTTCCCAAAACGGGCTTGGCTATGCTATCACCCCTGGTGCAGAGCAGGCAGTGGACTTTTTAGAAAAAAATGATGTGAAGGGACCTCTTTTTAATAACTTTGATATAGGAAGTTACCTGGACTACAGACTGTATCCTAAGCAGAAGGTATTTGTCGATGGCAGACCAGAAGCATACCCAGCAAGCTTTTTCCAAAATGTGTATATTCCCATGCAACAAGACCCTGCTATTTTTAAGACTGTAGAAGAGAATTACCATTTCACTACTATTTTCTTCTCTTATACAGACCAGACATCGTGGGCTCAGAAATTTATCCATACCATTACACAAGACTCATCCTGGAAATTAGTCTATGTGGATAATATGGTGATGATTCTTGTCAAAGATACTCCATCTAACCAAGATATTATTCATCATTTTCTCATCACACAAGAAAGTCCTCTCATCATTGAAAAAGTAAATACACAAGAACAACTTACTCATCTTGCCCTCTTTTTCCAAGATGCCAACTGGCAAGATGCTCTCATAAAAACCCTTCAAAAAATTGTGACTATTAATCCTAAAAATTGCCAAGCACTTGGAATATTGGCAAATACCTCCCCACAACTCTATGGCCAACAATTTACCACCAGTTGCCAGTAAAAATTCTTCTCATTTTTCTCCTTGACATTACTGCGCGCACGCTAGTGCCTTAATAGATAGTATCGGCGGAGCCGATTCTTCTGCAGCAAAGTTGCCCGGGTACTTTATCAAAGATAAAGTCAACTTTATACTTGACATTATATTTTTCATACTGCTACAGTGATATATACCGCTATGGACGACAAGCAAAAACAACAGATTATCCAAACAATTGAGAATGCATTAGTATTTTTGTGGGGTATTACTTTTCTTCTTTTTCCGGTCTTTTTCCTGACTATCACAACAGACTTTTTTATTCTCCCCAAACAAATACTTCTCATGCTTGCTGTCTTCCTTTCTCTTGTCTTATGGAGTGCAAAAATGATACTGGAAGAAAAGGTTCGCATAAGACGTACGCCTTTTGATATTCCCGTTGCGATAGTCATGGTTGTCTTTCTTTTATCATCTCTTTTTTCGCAGAATAGACTTGATAGCTTTATTTCCTTTATTCCGGTCTTCATCGCAGGACTTGCCTATTTCGTCCTGGTAAATGTCGTAAGAAAGAAAGAAGAAGGTATTTTTCTTGCAACAACCTTGCTTGTTGGCGCGGCAGCAGCTGGACTTATTCATTTGTTGTCCTATTACAAAATCTATCTCCTTCCCTTCCCAAGTACGCATGTTGTAACATTTACTACATTTGGAAGCATTTTTGATCAACTACTTTTCCTTGCAGCAATACTGCCACTCGGACTCGTCATGGCATACCCTCTTTCAAAAGGCAAGACCAATGCCACAACCATTACCTTTGCCGCTCTTTCTGCGCTTGTCGTAACAGGAATCGCTATCACAGCAATCGAGCTTTTGACCAACCAAAAACCACTCATTCTCCCATTTGAAGTTGGCTTTCAGACTGCATTTGCAGCAATCTCTCAAGATACGGGGAGAGTCGCGCAAGGATTCTTCTTTGGGAGCGGGTATGGCACCTACTTTACTGATTTTACAAGATTTAAACAGGCAACATTTAATACCAACCCAACACTGTGGTTTGTCAATTTTAATAAGTCTTCAAGCTTTGTCCTAGAACTTCTTGCCACAACTGGCGCGCTTGGCATTCTCTCACTTCTTTTCCTCGCTGGAAAAGTCTTTCAAAAGCCAGCAAAGAAAGTTACCAATCCACTCTTTGCTGCCGTAGCACTTATCCTGCTTTTATCGCTTGTCTTGCCATTTAGCTATTTGCATGTTGCTCTGCTTTTTCTCCTTCTTGCGCTCTTTGCAGTCTTTCAGGCACATAGCACACCAAGTCAGTTTTATGACATTGAGCTTCGCTTTGTCACGCTGAAAAAAGGCATTATTTCCTTTGCAAATTTTGATGACAGACTGACAGGTGAAGAAAAACAATACACTAAAATCATGCCCATTATCATGCTTTCTACATTTGCCATACTTATTCTCCTTCTTGGCTTCTTCACGGTGCGATTTGTCTATTCGGATATGCTTTTTCAGAAATCACTTGTTGCTTCCGCAGCAAATAATGGGACTGCAACATATCAGGATCAAAATACTGGCATAACGGTCTTTCCGTATCGAAGTACCTATTACAGTATCTTTTCTCAGACCAATTTAGCACTTTCTAATTCTCTTGCAGCAGTGCAACCAAAAAATGGCAGTCCAAGTGCACAAATCCAACAGACTCTCTATACCCTTATTCAACAGTCAATAACAGCAGCAAGACAGGCAACTACCCTTGCACCAATTACGGTAACCTATTGGCAAAATCTCTCCTCAGTCTACAGAAGTCTTATTGGCTTTGGCCAAAATGCAGAAAGCTTTGCAATTCTTGCCAACCAACAAGCAATTATTCTTGACCCAACCAATCCTCAGGAGTATATTTCTCTTGGCGGACTCTACTATCAACTTGGACAGTATGATAAAGCAATTCAACAATTTACCCAAGCTGCAACTCTAAAGCAGGACTTTGCCAATGCCTATTACAATCTTGGCCATGCCTATGAACAAAAAGGAGATTTACAAAATGCCCTCACCAATTACCAAATAGTCAAACAACTCGTGGCAAATGACTCTGCAAATGTAAAGAGGATCTCAGATGAAATAGCAGCACTCCAAGCAAAAATTGGTAACCAAAATCAAAATCAAGCTGCGCAAAAAGCTCCTACCTCAAGTAATTCTGTCCAACAGCCTTTGGGAGTCAATCAACCACAGACACAGCTCCCTGTGCAGCCAACGCAGGTACCTTTACAACCAACCAACTCCCCTACTCCTACTCCAGGGAAATAATAATCTTCCATTTATTTACCTTCTCCTCGCAGGAGAAGGCTAGGATGAGGTTTTTCGAGCTCAATAAGTATTTTCTCAAGTACTCCACGTATGTTCTTATGCACTTCATTGTCCCAGAATCTAAGGATCTTAATTCCAAGTTTTGCTAATTTGCCAGAACGAAAATTATCATATGATCGATTTTGCAGATGCTGACTGCCATCAAGTTCTATTGCTAATTTCTTTTGTACGCAATAAAAATCGAGAATAAAATTATTGACTGGATATTGCCTTCGAAATTTGTACCCTTGCAATCTCTGTCGCAAATGAAACCATAGAAGCCTCTCCGAATCTGTTTGTTTTTTTCTATTAGAACGAGAAAAAGAGATGAGAGCTTGATCGTATTGATATAGATCCATACTGTAAGTATAGCAAAACTCACTAACGTCAGACCTCACCCCCAACCCTCTCCTCTTAGGAGAGGGAGACTATAAGGAAAATGTTATTTTTCCACAAAAAATCCAACCTCTGACCACATGCTTTGTCCAAAGGACAATCAGCCTTTGGCTGAGGTTGGAAATTTCGTTATGCTCCGCGCTGTTGTCTAAAACAGTCTCTGCACAAAACTGGCCTGTCGCCTCGTGGTTGGAAAGGAACTGAATCCTTTTTACCACAATTGCTACAAGTTATTTCGTACATTTGGCGTGGGCCGCTACTGAAGCCGCCACGACCGCCACCCATTTCAGCTTTTTTCTTTGCACGATCTTCAGGACATCTCTTTGGAGAGTTAGTAAATCCTTTGTCGTGATAGAATTGCTGCTCGGATGCTGTCCATGTGAATGTTTTACCACAGTCAGAGCATGTTAATGTTTGATCTTGAAATTGCATTGAAGAGTCACCTCCTATCTCTTTTTCCAATTGTTCCAGTTGCTCAATTTGAGAAGGTGACCTTTTGGAGAAATACTATAAAGAAGTATAGCACATATTTACAAGAAAAGCAAAGGGAGATTTGTCGGGTACAGGTCTGCACCCGACTGCGGCCAATTCCTTCCTTACTCCTGCGGAGCAAGGCGCAGAATTGTGCCTTGTGGACCTGAGGGGAATCGGACCCCTTACTTCTCCATGCCATGGAGATGTGTTACCGGTATACCACAGGCCCCGGGTGGACCATAGCGGAATCGGACCGCTGTATCTTCAATGCGAATGAAGCGCACTACCACTATGCTAATGGCCCTAAAAGTATGTAGATTGTAACATGTTTACAAAGACTATTGAAGATATGGGATAGGATTGACGACGTGGCCATTCACGCGGATTTCAAAATGGGTGTGTGGGCCAGTTGACCTACCGGTATTACCTCTGTAGCCAATGAGTTGTCCCTGGCCTACTGACTGCCCTACTCCCACAATAGGCTGTGTTACCATATGTGCGTACATTGTTGAGTATCCCCCACCATTATCCATTAAGATATGACACCCATAGCCATAATTCCATCCACATGATGCCTCAGCAATAATGCCACTCTTTGCTGCATAAATTGGCGTTCCGACAGGTCCTGCAATATCAATACCGGTATGGAACCAGGAGAAATACTGGGTAATAAGACCGGAAAGTGGCCAGATAAAGCCGCCTGCAGAAGGAGCAGCATTGGTGATAACAGGTGCAGAGGCATAGGTTGTCTGGTAGCTAGGAGATGCCTGCTCAGATGGCTTGACACCGTCCGGAACGATAAGCATTTGCCCCTCAACTAAGCTAAAGGTCTCAGGATTAGCGAAATTATTAAAAGGAAAATCTGCAATTTTTTGGGCGTCTGTGGCAAATTTCTTTGCAATGGTGTAGACCGTGTCTCCACTTTGCACTTTGTATGAAAGTCCTGTTACCGGGAGAATTTGGAGAGTGTCACCTACTGAAATACTGTCATCTGACAAATCATTTGCCCAGCGAATGGTGTCTTCAGAGATACCAAATTTCTGTGCGATAGAAGAAATAGTATCCCCTTTACTCACAGTATAGGTAATAGTAGACGTTCTGACATTTTGATTACCGGTAATGGTAGAAAATACTGAATTATCAACTTGGATGGACTGCTCTTCAGAAGACGGACTTGGGGTTTTGGAAATTGTCTGCGCATTTGAGGTAAAAATAGGATAGGTATCGGCAAGAAGGGGGGCGACTAAGACGCCAATTGCCAAGAGACTGATGGTCGCAAAATGTAAAAAAGGCCTGTTGTAGCGGCCTCTTTTCATCATGAGAAATTTGACTAAGATATCCTTTTTCTCTTCTAAATAGACAAAAAGAGACAAAATATGTTTTCTGCTGTAGTTGAAAGAGAAAACACTAAATTCTGAGATTGTTTGTGAGGCTAGTGACACCAATGTCAAAACATTCTGCATATGGCCTTGTCCACCGAAGCTTTAGCGAAGGTGGGAGGTTTTATAGTACCAAAGTTAGGAAGTGGTGTCAAATTATTTCCCCAATGTCTTGAAGAATTCGTCATTGGAATCTGTTTTGCCAAGTTGCTCACTAAGTCGAAGCGTCCGCTCGTCGTCTCCTAGCATATCTATCATTCTTCGAATCGTTACGACATGCTTCATTTCTTCTTCAGACAGAATGCGTGCTTCTTCTCTGGTACCACTTTTTGCTACATCAATTGCAGGAAAAATTCTTCTTTCTGCCAAAGACCTGGATAAGTGAAGCTCCATATTACCTGTACCTTTGAATTCTTCATAAATAAGGTCATCCATGCGGCTACCGGTGTCCACTAGTGCAGTCCCTATAATAGTAAGAGATCCACCTTCCTGGCAATTTCTTGCTGCTCCAAAGAATTTTTTTGCTGGCCACAAAGCTGCTGGGTCAAATCCTCCTGACAAAGTACGACCAGATGGTGCAACTGATAAATTATATGCACGTGCCAGTCTTGTCACAGAATCAAGAAGAATAATAACATCCATTCCCTTTTCCACAAGCCTTTTTGCTCTATCTAATGCAATTTCAGCAACTCGTGTCTGATTTTCTGGTGGTTCGTCAAAATTTGAGGCTATTACTTCTCCCTTTACCGACATGGTAAGATCGGTCACTTCTTCAGGACGCTCCCCAATGAGAGCTGCCATAAGATGGACTTTTGGAAAATTAGAGGTAATCCCCGCTGCAATTTCTTTGAGAATTGTGGTCTTTCCAGCTTTTGGAGGAGAGACAATAAGACCTCGCTGTCCAAAACCAATTGGAGCAATAAGGTCAATAAGTCGTGTTGAGAGTGGAGTCTTGCCCGTTGCAAGAGTAATTCTTTTGGTAGGATAAATTGCAGTCAAATCATCAAACCACGGTCTTTTCATTGACTCTTCTGCGGGTAAATCATTGACTGTTTCTACCTTAAGAAGTCCATAATATCTCTCATTGTCTTTTGGTGGCCGTGCTACTCCCCCTACCATATCGCCTGCTCTAAGCATAAATCTGCGAATTTGGGATTGGGAAATATAGATATCTCGAGCTGAGGGAATGAATTTTGGCCGCAAAAAGCCATGCCCCTCCGGCATAACATCAAGAACACCTTTGACTTCTTCTGTAGGGCCTTGCAGAGCCATAGGATTGGAAATGCCTGATGGATGCATGACAATATGGCCCAGAGGGGCATCAGCCTTTGGCTGAGGAGTGGGTTGTTGAATGACAGGCTCTTGAGCTGTTGTTGGGACGACGTCATTTTGTGGCATCTCGCCAACAAAATCACTTGCTGAGCTGGTTGCTTTTTTAGCTATCATACTTGATAAATTTCTAATATCTAATATCTAAACAAATTCAAAATTTCTAAATCCAAATGTCCAAAATTGTTTGAGATTTTGTGATTGGTGATTATTTAGGATTTCGTGCTTAGGATTTAGGATTTTCTCTTAATCATGTACTGGAAAAGATGATTATCTAATGAGTTACTGAAGTATTCCTTTGTATTTAACACTATCTGACACTCTTTGTCAATTGGGAAAATATATTTCTATTGTTTGGGTACCCATTCAGGTCTATATGTTGTTAGTACACGATTAATCATTGCATTTCCGCAATCAATATCCGCTTGCGTTGTGAGACGATCTCCTGCATATCCCCCCTGAAATTCATCAGATTCTATCCATTGCCAAAATAGCTCAATTTCTGCGACTAATTCTTGATTTGCAATATCTCCTCGTCCTATGCCATCCTCCAAAACACTCCCCAAGCTCTGAAACCAGCCTTTTCTTACTTTAAAACGAATATCTTCTGAACAATTACTTTGGATAATTTTTGCAGGAATTTCCTCGTGATATGAATCCCTCAAAAGTTTCAATCTGGCAAAGATATCTTCAATATCTCCTAATCTTTCGTGCGTCATAGCAACATATAGTTTAACATTTTTTTATTGCTTGCTCAATTGACAGAACCTATAGAGTTGAGTAGAATACGTGCTGTGAACACAGCAACCCACAAGAAACAATTTATCCGTTCGACAAGCTCAGGACTTTCAGCAATCAACAAACGGCTTGCCTTTTTTGGTTGTGTCTTGTTGGTTGTATCTTGTTGGTTGTGGGTTGTGCCTGTGGCGCAGGCCGATTGTATGCCTATCTTTGGTGGCGGACAAACCTGTACCAATACAGGAGACGTCACTATTACCAAAGCAGTGAAAAACCCTATCACGAATCAATTTAGTCATGACTTAGGGACAGATGTACCATTCAACCCACAAGACACTGTGCAATTTGAAATCACTGTCACAAATACCAGCGGAAGCACAATAGACAGAATTATAGTCCAGGACATGCTCCCTCCACTCGTTACTTTTGTCAGTGGTCAGGGACAATTTGACCCACAAAAAAAGATTGTCTCTCTTGAAGTCGACAAATTAGCAAGTAATCACAGTAAAAAAATTGCAATAACAGGGAATATTGTGCCTACTGAGCAAATTCCTTTCGCAGGGGGAAGCACTGGGTGTGTCAGTAATAAGGCAATTGCCATAACACCAAATGGCAAAATGACTTCAGACAGCAGTCAGTTTTGTGTCCAAAAACCAGTCTCTTCACCGTTGCAAAATCCTCCAAAAAATCTTAAGAATACACCACCAACGGGAGCGAGTGAAGTTGGAGAATTATTTTTATTAATAGCCTTAGTGGTTGGATATTATTTGATTAAAACTACAAAACTTCTCAATTTTTGATTTAAAATTCGAAATTTGAAATCAAATCGAAACGTTTAAAAATTTAGATTTAAAAATTGATTAAAAATTAAAAATTGAAGATTATCCCAACGCATCTTGCACCTTTTGCACAAGTTTCTTCTCATCTTCCCTACTCTCCACAAAATCTGCAACTTCTTTTTCAGTGATTTTGAGAATTGGCACACCTTCTTTTTGCAATTTCTTTACCAAAAAATCCAGTCCCTTTTCTAGCTGCTCCAGGTATTCTTTTTTATAATATTTCATTTCATAGCCTCTATGGCGCTTTGTAAGACGTTTTAAGAGTGTTGGCATGGAATAAGAGAGATAGACTACTAATGTATGCTTTGGAAGGTCGTGAGAGAGCGTATCAAAGAGATCTTGATACAGCTGCCATTCTTCTTTGGTCATATTGCCGACTATGCTATGTGACGAGGTATAGACAAGGCTCATCAGCAGCCCACTATCTATGATAGTATGCGCATTAGAGTTTGAACGAAAATACTTTCTGATAAGCTCTATTCTCCGTTGTGTAAGATACAATTCATTGGCAAAAGACCATCGTTGCAAATCCTGCAAATACATTTCCTGGAACGGATTGACTGCCTGAAAAATAGTATCCAAATCCAAAAGCTCAAGGCCAATTTGGTCTTTCAAAAGATGCACAGCCGTGGTCTTGCCAGATGCAACATTCCCAATAACAGTAATGAGGTGTTTTTTGCTCATAGTGTGAATGTACTACAGTCCTCATCATTTGACAAGGAGTCTCACTTTCTGCTACGATCGCTTGTACTGTACTATACCTGCCACTTCTGCCTCACGTATTTTTATGAGCAAAGATGCCAAACCACTTATTTCTATTCTTTTGCCAGTCTTTAATAACGGCTATTTTCTCACAGATTGTCTTGAGAGCATCCTCCACCAAACCTACAAAAATATAGAAATTATTGCAATCGATGACTTTTCCAAAGATGACAGCTTTAAAATTCTCCAAATTTATAAAAGACTAGACAAACGGCTAAGAATCTATCGAAATGTTAAGCATTATGACAAAGCAATTACCTTAAATCGTGCCTTAAAACGAGCAAAAGGCCATTATATCGCCTTTATGGACGCAGATGACCTCATGTATCGAGAAAGACTCAGCCAACAAGTAAAATTTTTGCAAGACAATGCAAAAGTGGTTGCTATTGGAACCCAATGTAGCTTCATTGATGAGCACAATAAGCGTCTCTCAAAAAGTGAATTTCCAATCACAAACGAACACATTTACAACAAGCCGCTTCATGGAATTTCGATACAGTTTGAGACAGTTACTATCAATAAATATCTGTTACCAAAAGATCTTTTGAAATTCGAGACAAAAAAGAAGACATTTCTGTATTCAGATATTTTTATGAAGCTTTTAGCCTTTGGTGAGCTTGCAAATACTCCCCTTCCCCTCCAATACCACCGCAAACATTCAGACAAAAATCCATTTACTATCTTAAAAGAGCTTCCAACTCTGGTAAAATTATGGGCAAAATCATTTGACCAGTGGGAATATCGCCCAAAAATCCGTTCATTTGTCGCTGCCTGGATAAAACCACAAATCACCACACAATAATTGTCAAGTCCCCTTTTTCTTTTCCCAAAGTTATCCACATTAATTTTAATATTTTATTTAGGTCGTCATGACAATCTAATTTTTGCTCCCCACGCTATAAGCTACATGATCTTTGCAGCTATTTTTAATATAGGTTGTAGTTATTGACAACCTGTGATAAAATGATTTTGGAATATGAAATTCATAGCACAAATTAGAAAATCATTCGCTACCCACAAAAAAATCGCACGAAAAACTTTGGGCGACTACAAGCAAGAACTCCTCGTGAAGCAAGGAAGAGAACAATTTGAAAAACTCATTAAAAAAGGATTACAAGTACCAGTAGTGTTCTTGTAATACAAAAGAGCATCGCTTTCGTTACTCTGCATGATAAATACGGTACGAAAAGCAATGCTCTTAGATGGTGCATGTAGTCCCTTAGGCAGGAAAATAACTACACGCAGTAATGGTATTAGTAGCAGACAAATGACTCTCTTGTCAAGAAAAACAACTGAAGCGAAAACAATCTGTTTGCATTGACAAAGCAAGAAAATTCAACAAACATTTCTGCTCTGCAACGGGGTAAGAAAGTTGGGCAGGCTTTCTTATCCCATTATAGCTTGGAAGTCGGAGTTGGTTTTTTGCTTGGACTTATTGATACTTCCGTAGATGCTCCTTTTACTCCTCCAGTTGGTGAGATAGTCACTGTTGGTGAGCTTCCAATATTTACCGGCGCTACAGTAATAATTTTATTCTCACTTGGTCTGTACAAAATCGCCTCTTTTGCTTTGGTGTAGATAAGAACTTTATCGCCATTTTTTGCATTTTGGAAAAATGGTTGATCTTTGAGCTTGGTGACATCACTTACAGTTGCTATGGTTGGTGTTTCATTTTGTGGCAGGGCAATAAGCTTCCCTACAGCACTAATAAGCTCTGTTGTCTGGACTTGTGCAGCAAGCGTTGGATTTTTTAAAAGATTTTGGGTTTTTTGATTTTGCCAGTAGAAATAACCAGCAGCAAGAAGCGCAAAAAGAATAACAAAAGTCCCTCCACCAATGAGGATTTGTTTCATTGAATCAGACTTTACTTCATCTCTATCAGCCATATTCTCAGTATGCAAAAAAAGATGATTAATTGTCAAGTAAAGCTTATACCACCTCGTAGGTATAAAGCAACACAAGTGGTGCAAATTTCTTTTGCAGCAGTGTTGTAATATTTTGAATAATTGTTGTCATTTTGTTTCACCTCGACTTCCTAGATTATATTTTTATAAATAGCAGGAGATGCAGCTTTGCTGCACCTTTCCTAGATATAAAATCTATTATAGATTTCTCCCTATCGCTGTCCACGTAAATGTCACATCTTGCTTTGCTGGTTTGTTAAGCAAAATAGTAAAACCTGTCGCACTTTGGGAAGAAATCACATAAGAATAATTTTCCTGAAAAAAGTTATTTTCAAAAATTGCACTATTTGTTGCTGTCGATTCATCAAGATGTAATGTCGCACTCACTACCGGGACGCTATCATAGGGCTTACTAAATGTCACTGTGGTGACATTTTTCCCGTTGGCAATGGTGGTAGTCCCAGCAGTATCTTTGTCAACGCTGAGATGATTATGAAAGGTTACATTACCAAAGAAATCTGCAATGCCATTGACAATGAAGTTATTCGTCATCAAAGTATTCACCACGTGTACCATATCTTCAAAAAGTGCATCACCCCTCACTCGAAAATCTGCAGAAACAGTTGCAAGACCAGTCACACTAAGACTATCTAAAGTAAGTTGTCCGGATGGAGTTGCGAGAGTATTTACTCCCAAAACAGCGTTTTCCGTTGCAACAGCACTTTCCGTAGCAAATTTATCCTGTAATGCAGAAATTTCATTGGTTAATATATCAATGCCGCTAATTTTGTCTGCCCGAATTTCTTTTGCTGTCAACACTCCGGCAAATGTCGCATTTCCATTTTGATCAAAAGTAATTACATCGCTCCCATCAGATCCCTTAACAACCAATTTATTATTCTCAACTGACAGATTCATGCCTGAAGAGGAAGTGCCAATAAGTTGTGTTAATCCTATCCCCTGTCCTGAAAGTCCAGTGTTATTTACTCCAGCAAAGTAACTTTTATTAATAAATGCGGTAATATTGCCAATGCCATTTCCTGAATAAGATTGCATTGCAATACCAATTGTTGAGCCAGGGGAAATAGCTTTTACCGCAACACCAGGAGTTGTTGAGGAAGTTAAATAGTCACCAATTGCAATATTCCCATTTGCAGTATTTACTTTTACCGGTACCCGTCCAGCCAGTGCAACTGGAACCTTTGAACCTGTCATACTCCCATCATCCAAAACCTGTCCTGGATTTGTAGACACGACACCAAGCATACTTGGATCCATATCCTTATTTGCTGGCACAACTTGTGCCAACGGTGCATTTGTTGCCATATCTATCGCAACAACATCACCTGGCTGAGGAATATTTTGAGGATTGGCAGGATAATTTTCTGCATAGTCAAGACCTTGACCACCATCTTTTTCTATAAATCTCACTCCATCAACTTCACCAGTTATAGCAGTACAGGAAGAGGTACATGAAAAGAGAAAATGAATACGAGCCCACGTTGCAGTCGCTCCAAAACTACCAACTGCATTGACACCTGTTCCCAGACGTGTCCAAGAGGTCGTAGGAGCAGCCGAGCTTGCTACAGCCAACGTTGGCGATGTATCCCCCTGACAATTTGCTTTGGATGTGTACCCATCAACAAAGGCGGCAATAGTCATTTTTACATTACTTACTTTCGAATAGAAGTTAAGGGCATAGACCCCAGAAACACCAGAGACAGGAATACAGACAGAATAGATTGCCGCTGTGCTATTGGTAATTGTTGCAAGGAGCGCTGCGCTTCCTTTTGCAGGCGTTGAAGTATCACGAGTAAAAAGTCCAGCAGATGTTGTAGCAGCAGGAAACCATCCATCTCCCCATGCACTGCTTATAGCGGACTCGAATCCGGCGTTAGGAACTAAGCTTCCTTCATCACCCAAAGCATTCACCCCTGCATTACTCCCATTCCCAACTCCTCCACTGCCTGTTGCAACCAAAATACTATCCTGGAACATAAATCCACCATTATTAGTAATTCTAAAGAGTGATTGTCCGGAGGCTGATGCGGTAAAGACATCTCCTGCAGCGCTTTGTTTATTCACAATAAGGGCTGCTTGACCTCCTGCATTTGGGGAAATTTGGACATTACCATTAGTCGCATTTGATCCAATGGTAATATTTCCGCTTCCGGATTTAATCGCTAACGAAGATGTCCCATTAGTACTTCCTATGGTAAGAACGTCCAGTCCTGCTCCAGTAGAACCAGTGCCGATATTGATTGTCTGTGTACCAGTCTGAGCAGCATTACCAATGTTAATAATATTGGTTGCTGTTGATTGACCAAGAGTAATAGTCCCAGTTTGCCCGGTTCCGCCAATAAGAATATCGCCTGCTGCTGCTCCAATAATTTGGATGCCTGCACTTGCACCAGTTCCATTGCCTCCCTGAATTGTCGTAACGTTGGCAAGTGCTGCATTTGATCCAATGGTAACAAGATTTGTGCCCGAACCTGTTGGTGTACCATCTCCAATGTGAATGGTTTTACCGCCTGCCACCGTAGTTGCTCCAGTGCCGATATTTATTGTATCTATTGCAACTGTATTCGAACCTGTTCCAAGATTTATGGTACGGGCTGCTGCTGCAGCAATATTTCCTATATCAATAGCCGTAACACGAGTGTTATTAGCCATAAGGAGTGATGCAGTACCTGCAGTACCAACTCCATCGAGAATATTTACATTTAACGCCGTACCTGCTCCAGCCCCATTACCCACAGAAATAGTCTGGGTATTTCCTGAAGCAACTATTGCGCTGCCGATTGAAATAGTGTTCGTACCTGTTGATTGGCCGAGAGTAATAGTTCCTGTGCTTGTTGTCCCTCCTAACGTGATTGCAGTATTATTTGTATTATTTCCAAGGACAATTGCATTTGCATTTGCCGTACCAAGACTTAGCTGCGCTGCGCCACCGGTATCTACCGTCAACCCATTTGTGCCATTGGAGCTTATAACAAGTATGCCAGCATTACCAGGTTGCATGGTAAGCGTTGTTCCTGATGTAGTAAATGCAATATTCGAGTCGGTACTTGTTCCACCTGCCAAATTAAATCCAGTTGCAGATTGTGTCGCAACAATGCCATCAAGCTGCTCAGAATTAATTGCATATGGAGCTGCGGTAAGCTGCACTCTTGTCGCAAATGTCTCACTGTTGAAAGTCACATCAAGATACAAGGGATTGTTGCTGAAAAGCACATTATTCCCTCCTGCGTTAAATGCTGTTGTTGAGCCAAGAGCAACCTGGAAAATGCCATTGGTTACTGTGACTGAAGACTGTGTCTCAGACCAGACTTGATTGCCTCCAGAGGAAGCATCAAATAATTTAAAAGTAAACGAATAGGTGCCATCACCTATGTTTGTCCCATCTGATTTATTGACTAATTTTCCTTGGAAATTTATTGTCCTGTTAATGCCTGCTGTAGCCTCAGCCTGCGGCAAATTCCAAGAGACAACTGACAAAATACAAAAAAGTACTACAGGGATCATCACAAGAAGCTGCAACAAGCCACGAAAAAAAGAAGTTCGACTCTTATGCTTAATTCTTAATTCTTTATTCTTTATTCCTCGTTTTGCCATAACGTATGCAAATACGCGTACGCGCGTATATATATTAGTATGGGAAGAAAACGCTCGCGAGGTCAACGTTTCACAAAAGATGTATACTATTGCATATAGTTGCATATAATTGCATATTGCTTTTTTTTCAATATTGTGGAATTATTTCTTTATGGACACTCTTTTATCAGTCAGGCAAGTTGCCTATATTCTTAAAGTTCATCACCTCACCATCCGCCGCTATATAAAGGAAGGAAGACTCAAGGCAATAAAAGTTGGTGGCAATGTCCGTGTGAAAGAATCAAACCTACAAGATTTTCATAAAGAGCTTTCCCAAGCACCAGCCCAACAAAGTATTATTCTTCGAGCAAAAAAACATGCAGCGAAAACTTTTACTTCCTTTGATCCATTTTTACAGCTACAAGGTAAAGGAGCTTCGCTTTCATGAATAAGAAATTATGAATAATGAATTAAGCAAGGGGTGACGGGCGTAAGACTCGAACAGCCGCGCATCCCGCCGTGGCGGGAGGCACTGTGAGTCGAACGACCAGCAGGACCCCGACGAAAACGATTATGCAAAGTAAAAAAATATTTTTATCATCCGATGTTTTGGTTGCATATATTGATCGTGGCAATCCAAAGCATTTACATGCCGGTGCTTTTTTCCGCTACTTTGCTCAAGAGCAGTACACGCTCTCTACCAACCCAGTTATTGTCTCCGATGTCTACAAAGACATTGCCGAGCATATCAGTCCCATTCTGGCAAAAGAATTTATTAAAGCCTTATCCTTAAGCTCTATCAATATGCTCTATCCCGAAGAAAGCGACATCCATCTTACCTACAAAACACTTCTCTCTTCTTCTTCATCTGATTTGTCATTCCAGGAAGCACTTATGTCTAGTATGGCAAGCAGACGTGGAATCAGCTATATTTGTACTGTTGGGTATTTGCATCCATTATTTGGCCTGACAGCATTTTATCTCCCAATTTAACTATGATAAAAGACATCGTAATAGGTAAAAATATAAAGAATGTTATCAAAATTATTTGTCTCTTGTGGGTTGTTACTTGTATCTTCTCGCCTTTGGCGAGTGCCGGTCCACAAAGCACTACGTATGAAATCAAGCAATATGGCTTTGGCACCGGTGGCGCAACAGGAGACACTTCCACAACCTATTCTCTCTTTGGCAACACAGGAGAGCTTGATGCAAATAAAATCCAATCCACAACCTATCAACTTAATGGTGGCCTTACTTTTTTACTCCAAGCTGCGGTCCCCCCTGCCCCTACTTTCACCAATCCTTCAAGCTACTACAATAAATTACAAGTCCAAATAACAACAACGGGCAACGTAAGCAATGCTTTATATGCAATTCAGGTCACAGGTGCCGGCACGAAATATGTCCAGGCAGATGACACCTTAGGAGCAAGTCCTGTGTGGCAGACAAATACGGTCTGGGGAGCATCCGGCTTTACTATTATTGGCCTTTCACCAGGGGTTACCTATTCTGCTGCAGTTGCAGCAAGACAAGGAAATTATACCCAGACACAATTTGGCCCAACGGCAAGTGTTGCAACAAGCAATCCAACTTTTTCTTTTTCCTTAAATAATAATGCACTGACCTTCCCCAATCTCAATCCTGGTGGCACAGCGCAAAGTTCAACTTCTACAGTAACAGCAACTGTCAGCACCAATGGCACAGGCGGCACTACAATTTATGCATATGATAGCAATGGCGGACTGAAGTCCACCGGCACAAGCTATACTATTAGTGCTGTGAGTAGCGACCTGTCTTCCGCCGCTGAAGGATACGGTCTTCGGGCAACAGCAGTAGGCCAATCCTCTGGTGGTCCTATGGAAAAAATTTCCCCATATAACGGCGCTGGGAATAATGTAGGACTCCTGGACAGTACGAATAAACGCGCAATCTTTGATTCAACAGCCGCACCAGTTACTTCCGGCACTGGTACATTCGAACTGCAAGCTCGCGCAGGCAATACCGCTAAAGCAGCAACAGATTATGGAGATACACTCACAATAGTCGCGTCAGCAAGTTTTTAATCTATTGACAACCCATAAAAAAACCTGTTAACTAAAATATAGTCGTTGTTAATCCTATGAAAAAATTGCCTACACAAAAATTACTGAATGCGGGCATTATCCTTATTCTTCTTGCAGGCCTTGTTGAACCATTTCTCTTCCCTACTCAAGTCCATGCTGCAAATGCAACAGGCTATATTCGCCTTGATAGAGTGAAATTAAATACTGCAACCGGTGGGGCTGTCTGTTTTAATCCTACTATTACTGAAACAACTGCCGTGGGACAACTAGCAGTTACTTTTCCAGTTACTGGCACTCCTGGCACTGCTGATGCTACGCATTATGGCGTCAATCAAACAGCAGCCAACTGGACTTGGGATGTTACGTCTACCAATCTTCCAAATGGATCGACTGCATGGCCTGGAACAGCAGCAACATCAACGGTGTCTAACGGCACCGTTACCTTTATTGTAACCTCCAATCAAACCCTCACAGCGGGTACAACGTATTGCTTGCACTTTACCGGTACAAGTACACTCACAACGCCAACCAGTGCAGGAAATAATTTTACTGGCACAATTTCCCTCAATGGCACAAGCGGCACTCCTCTTGCAAATGAATCAGTCAACTATGCAGAATCAATTATCACAAATGACCAAATTACAGTGACTGCGACGGTCACTTCAGGATTTACCATGTCACTGAGTAGCACCACAGCAGCACTTGGCAATTTGCCAACCAGTGGCGCTCCAGCAACAGCTGCAATTACTCTCACTGTAACCACGAACGCAGCAAATGGATGGACAGCCTGGGTAAAAAATGCTAATTCAGGAAGCAAGCTTACGTCTGCAACCACGAGCGATACATCTGTTGCCTCTGGTGCATTTAGTGGAGGCTCTAATACCCACAATCTTACCGGAGCTGCTGGCTATGGACTTGCAGTCACATCAGGCACTGCAACTGTTGCAACGGATTACAATGTCAGCTCTCCAACTGTTGGATCACTTGATAGTACACAGTTTGAAAAAATTGCATCAGAAACAGCTCCTGCAAGCGCCCATACAGCAACGCTTACTTTTGCAGCAGAAGCAGCAGGCACAACCAAACCAGCAAGTGACTACACAGATACTGTCACAGTGTTAGCTGCAGGACAATTCTAACGAAGTTATTAGAAACCCAACAAGATCCCCTCTTTTAAAAAACCTTCGAACTGTGTATTATTAGTAAGTGAAAAAACTCTCAAAAATTTTCTCCATTGGATTATTTGTTTATTTATTTATTGGATCATTTGTTTATTCTGCCAATGCACAAACCCAACCCATCAATATCACCGCATCCCCAACTCTTTTTGATCTAAGCCTTAAGCCAGGTGACACTGTTACCAAAAGTTTTCGCGTGAGAAACAATACAACCACCTCCGTTCCTCTTTCTATTACCCTGAAAAAAATAATTCCCGACACAGGTGGACAACTTATTGTTCAGGACTTTAAAAATACCGACAGCTACCAATCCTGGCTTACTGTTGCTACCGCAACACCGACTGCTGCTCCACAAGAATGGACAACAGTACAATTTACGCTCAACATCCCCAAGGATGCTGCATTTGGATATTACTGGGCAATCGTTGTCGCTCCGTCGTCAATAAGCGGGAATCTCACAACTTCTGGCGCACATATTACCGGTGCTTTAGCAATTCCTGTCCTTTTAGCTGTACAGAAAGAGGGAATCACATTTGGCGGCAAATTACTTGACTTTATAACAGACGCGTCTTTCTATGAATACCTCCCAACAACTTTTCTGACAACTTTAGAAAATAACGGCAATATCCATATAAGACCAACCGGTGACATTTTTATTACAGACTGGACCGGGAAGCAGGTCGGTTTTGTCAAAGTCAATCCGGATTTTGGTGCAATTTTGCCAAATGCCAAAAGGACCTTTGCAACTACCTGGAATGATTCTTTCATAACCCGGGATCCGAAAATAGAAGATGGAAAAGTGATGACAGATAGTAAAGGGCATCCTGAATATGCGATACACTTCCACTTCGACAAGGTGCTCAGCCTTCGCATAGGAAAATACAAAGCATCGGAATTAGTCGTTATTAGCGGAGATAAGAAAGATATTTCTTTTGAAAGGACCCTTACTTTCTTTGTCTTCCCATGGAAAATAGTCCTGGGACTTTTGGTAGTCATCCTTCTTGCAGCATTAGGACTTTGGAACACAATACATACGCTCTGGAAGCACGGGAGAAAAGTCTTTAGAAGACAATAATACCAATACTACCAATGTCAAATACTACCAATAAAAAAACGAAGAACTGCATAAGCAATATATTGAAATATTGGTACTTATTGGTACTTATTTGTGGCATTTGTAGTATTCTTGCTCAACGAGCAAGTGCCCAGCAAAACTCTGGTTTGAATCTCACTATCTCCCCTTCTCTTATTGATGTCACTGCAAATCCAGGCGACACTATCAAGCAAAAATTTAGAATTCGCAATAATGGTTCACAAGCGGTCCCATTGAGTATTATTGTCAATAAATTAGACGCTCTTGCAACAAATGGCGATGTTATTCCAGTTAATCCTCAAGCGGGTGATACCTCTCCATCATGGTTTAGCTTTGATAAATCCGATTTCCTAGCCTCTCCACAAGAATGGACGGATGTCCCCTTTAGTATTGTCATCCCAAAAGACGCTGCTTTTGGCTATTACTTTGCGCTTCGCATAGGACAGAATACAACCACAGGAACCCAAAATGGTGCAACCACAAAGCTCCTTGCCCAAATTGTCCTTCCCGTACTTGTCAATGTTAGATCTACAAATTCCAAAGCAGAATTACAGCTTGTCAATTTCACCGCAACAAAGCCACTTTTTGAATATCTCCCTGCAACATTTCAAGTAACCATAAAAAATACCGGCAATGTGCATCTCAAACCAACAGGAAATATTTTTGTAAGACTAGGCGGAAATGAAAGCGCAATTATTGACGCCAATCCAAGTCTTGGCGCGATTTTACCAGGTGGGACCAGGACCTATACCGCGTCCTGGAATGATGGATTTTTAGTGCAACAACCAAATGCCGAAAGCAAAGGAACGCATCTTGTCATCAATTGGGATAAGCTTACCCATTTTCGAATTGGAAAGTATACTGCATCTGTCCTTATGGTTTATGATAATGGGAAAAGAGATGTGCCGCTTGAGGCCACTACAACCTTCTGGGTACTCCCCTATGTATTTCTGATTGAACTGTTAGGTGGAATAATTATACTCGTCATTATTCTCCGCTTCCTACTCAAATGGTATGTGGCAAAAGAGATAAAAAAACGCCAAGGCCAATAATACCAATTTCAAATGTCATATTTCAAATTTCCACTCGTTCTTTTTTGTTTCTTGTTGGTTGTATCTTGTTGGTTGCCTCACGCATATGCCGCAGACACTTTGTCCGTCTCTCCTTCTCTTCTCCAGCTTGACCTTGCAACTGACAAGCCTGAAGCGCAAGTCTTTTACACTAATCACACAACGCACACAATCGAGCTTTCTTTTTCAGCATCAGATGTGACTGCTTTAGAAGATGGATACAAGCTCTCTTTCTTAGATCCAAAAACAGCACAAAATTATAATTATAGACTCTCATCCTGGATTTCTTTTGGACAAAAAACGCTCCTCTTAAATCCTGGAGAAACCAACAGCATTACTGTTTTTATTAATCAGAATGAACTCACCCCTGGAGGCCATTACGGCTCGATTCTGGCAGAGATCAATCAGAAAGACACAACTGGTCAGGCAATACAAGTAAGAGGTGTCCTCTCAAGTCTTGTCTTTGTGCGGACAAATACGGGAAAAGAGATAGAGGCAGGAAATATTCATGCATTTGATGTTACACGAGACTTTTTTGATTTTCCAAATAGCTTTTTCTTTCGCCTGCAAAATACCGGAGACACCGATCTTACTCCTTATGGCCTTTTACAAGTCTATGATATGTGGGGTAATCAGGTTAGCAAAGGGATAGTGAATGATGCATCAGCTCCTACACTTCCGGAAAGCATTCGCCGCTATGATGTACCAGTCAAAACCTCAAGATTTTTATTTCCAGGCATCTATCATGCCAACCTTTCAATTCATTTTGGCAAGAAAAATATAAAAGAATATGCCAATGTTTCCTTTTTCTCACAAGGAAGTATCCCCCTTATTCCCCTTGGCATCGGGATCGTTATTCTCGGTATTATAGTATACAAAAAGAGAGCTAAAAAACCTTCAGAGATGCAACAAGAGGTGTAAAAAGTTTGTCAACACTATCTTGGGAATAGCCTGTGACCGCAACACTAATAATTTTACCATTTTTTACAATAAAGAGTGTTTTTTCTGATTTATCGTCCTGCTTACTAAATCCAATAGTATCTAGCCCAGACAGTGTTGCTATTGGTATGTAGATATCTTTTTGCTGGAGACGAAGACTGACTCCCGGGTATTCAGAAAGGCTTCCTGCAAAACTTACCACATTCACAACTCCTGTCACTCGCTCATCAAGTAACGCAAATGCCAATACATCTAGACTATCGCCATTTTTTATAGCTTTTGCATTATCTGCAGTATATACCTTTGCCCAGGATGGATAGGAAAAAGAAATATATCTACTCGTATGCACATTCCACGTTGTTGGTGTTTGTGTCTCAGTAAGATGAGGGCTTCTCCCTAAAATACCAACTAATATTTTATTTTTTTGTGAAGCAGATAGGACGCTTTTACCTGGATTGTGCAAGGAATCAAGAATATAAAATCCTGTTGCGGCAATGAGTAAAACAAGCAAAGCTAATCCCACCTTCCATTTCATGGAATAATAATACCATGTATGGTATTCTAAATGTATGTTGAGAAAATTATTTTTTATTGGATTATTCGTTTATTGGATTATTGGATTATTTGCTGTGCCTTTGGCACAGGCAGATTCTCAGGATCTTACAGTTACTGGCACTGTTATTCCCCATGCTTCAGACTTTCAACTTACTCTCTCCTCTGACACCGCGAACATCGTAGCTCAAGACGCAGTTATTACCTACACCATTACTTATGGCTCGCATCTTCTCTACGCAGATCAGCTAAAGGTACAAGCACAGTGGTACCAAGGAACGGTAAGTGGTAATGCATCAGCTAATATCGATGGACTATCCTATGTTAGTGGCAGTGGCAGTAATGCATACAATAATACAACACCTGTCGTTGACCTTACCAATAATAAAATAACGTGGACGATTTCGTCATTCCCCCAAACAACAACAGATAAAATAGTGAGCTTTCAACTGAAGACAACCACAGCATACACAGGAAGTAGCTCTGTCAATTATCCTATCAAAGTACGTCTTATTACTCCAAACTACACCACTTCAGATCAGGCAGGATATAATTCCTATCTCTACGACCCCTCAAAGGCACAACAGACACAATCATCTTCTTCTAACTCATCTTCCAATACTTCCTCAACTGCACCAACCTCTGCTCCAGCTACAACGGCACAACCCACAACTAAACCCTCAAGTCCCAGTACCGCGACACAAACAACCACAACATCCTCTACAACACAAGCACACGTGAATAGCGTCAATGTTGTGGATTTGTCACAAAATAATGCACAGATTGCCATAACACTTAATAAAACGGGAAATGTAAAAGTCATTTATGGCACAAACCCTAATAATTTAGATGGTATCGCAGATACTGCAATTAGTGGTAACAGCGGTCTTGTCTCCATGGATAGCTTAGATCCTCAAACAACCTATTACATGCAGATACTCACAACAGGAATAGATGGTAAAACAACAAAATCAGAAATTTTTTCAGTCCAAACAGCTCAAATTTCTGATAAGCCAGAAGTTTCTAAAAGCTCCATTGTTGTTGCAACCGATAATGATGTACTGTACAGTTCAGGCTTAAATAGCCAACAAGGACAATCGACAAGCACCAAGCTCAACGCTACTCCTACCATCCCTATTTCTCAAGATACCGATTACACTCTTGCTTTTAAGCTGACCAAGACACAAAACATCAAAACAGTCACTATGATTTTAAGAAATACTTCAGTACTTGGCCTTGCAACATTTGCTCCCACACCACAACCCTTGGAATATTCATTTCCTGTGTCACAAAAAGGAAACGGGACATATAGTGTCCAGATTACCGATCCAACCATTGCTGGTACCTATGATGCATATATTAAAATCACTGACTATGATGGAAATGTCACAACCCAAAAAATTGCAGAAATTCGCTCTCTCAAACCATTTCGGGTATACAATGCTCAGACAAAAAAACCAATTGAGGATATAAGAATTTTTATCTTCCGCCAAAATCCAGATACCAAAAAATTTGAACCTCTCTCCAATATTAATGGGACAAGAAATCCTATTTACACTGATATTCATGGAGAAGCAAGTGTACAATTATCTAAAGGCACATATAAAATAAATACAGGTCGTATTGGCTATAAAGGACAAGATAATATTGTTTTTTCGATTGGCACAACACCAAAAGACGATTTTCCAACAGTCTACCTGCAACCTACTTCAATCACTCCTCTCTCGCTCTATGTCTATTATCACAATGCATTTATTGACTGGTTATCAACCACGCAAGCATATATTCTATCAATTCAAGCCTCTAATAGATTCTTTGACCTCTTTGCGTTAACAGTGATTTTCTGTTTTGTCATAAGCACATTCTATTTATTCAGATTCAAAACGCACATTGCATTTTCTCATTTTCCGTATTATTTCCATCACCACAGCCTCCTTCTTTTTGGGGGCCATGAAAGTCACTACATTCATGGGTCTGTTATTGACAAGGAAAGTAAAAAGCCTATTGCAGATGCTTCTTTATTCCTTTTAGATGAAAAAACACACAGAGTTCTTGGACAAACGACAACCAATAAGACTGGAACCTTTGTACTTTCTGAAGAAAAGATTGAGGGCTATCTGCTCTATGTTATGAAGCCTGGCTACGAGCCTTCTGGACAAGTTGCATACGAACCACAAATTGTCGTTGCGCTCCAAAAAGGAGAAGCTGTAAAGAAAAAAATTCTTGAAGTCATCCAAGAAGAGACAGAAAATGCCTTTGCGCTGTTTTTTGAATTTATGCTGGTCTTTTCAGTTATCTTAGAACTTATTTTGTTCCCGGCATTCGGGTACTATAAAACCATTCCATTTTTACTGCTTTCGCTTTTGAATGTCATTCTCTGGGGTTTTTATCTGAGAGAAAAAGGCAAGCAAGTGTCTGTGAATTAGATTTTCTTTGCAAAAAGAATTCTTCCACTTGAAGTCTGGATAACTCTACTCACCACTGCATCAACAAATTTGTCCAATTCTCCACTTCCTTGCTCCACAACTATCATGGTCCCATCATCCAAATACCCAACGCCTTGGGTCGGATCTTTGCCAATATGTTGTATTTTTATATGGAGTGACTCTCCTGGGACTGCCTGGACTTTGAGTCTGTTTGCCAGCTCATGGACATTCACTGCTCTGACACCGCTGATGGTCGCTTTTTTTTCTAAATTATAGTCTCCTGTTACAATTCTTCCTTTATATTTTTTTGCCATCGCAATAAGTCTTTCATCTACTTCTTTATGTTTTTCGCTCAAGCCATTTTCAGAAAGTACCTCTATTTTGACATGCTTTGCTTTTTTGGTCCGCTCCAGTGCAACGAGTCCCCGTCTTCCTCGTTCTCTTTTTACCATGTCTTGCGAGTCTGCAATATGTTTTAATTCCAGCAAAATACTTTCTGGAATGGCAATAATACCAGCAAGAAGGCCTGTTGCAATGACATCAAAAATCCTGCCATCAATAATTGCAGAGGTGTCCAGGAATAATGCTCCCTGGACTTCTTTCTGCTTTTTAGGAGATGTCTTTTTTTTCTGTGGTTGCCGTTGTGGTAAATGTGGGAGTCTTGCTATGACAACCTTTGCCACTTCATCGGCAATGGCAGAAATGACTGCTTGGGGAAAAAATAATGCTCGCTGTGGTGCAGAAGGTTTTTTTGGAGTTTGCTCTTCGTTTGACATACTATAGCATTATTATAGCAGATGAAGCTGAGAAAGGAATGAATTTACTTGCATCATCCCTATTTTTATCTTATAATATATACATGTTTACTGAGTACCCACACCCATTTGTCCCTCAAGACAGAAGAGAGCCATTACTGGACAACGAGCCCCTCACACTTGAAGAGTCATTGGATACACTTAGGCATATTTCTGGTATGCAAATTCGGCGAGAGGATATTTTCTTCGATACAAGATGTGCAGCAGCTTGGCCCGTTTCAGGAAGCAGCAATGAAAGTGATGCGAGAAATTCTGTCTCAAGCAATGATTCAAGGAGCATTAGTTACCAGCAGAGTGAGTCGACTCTCCCGTACAACTCTTTCTTCACAACAATATCCAGGAAAAGATATTGAAGTGGACATGGGCTATAGCGATGACAACCCACGTCCGGGGCTTTCTCTTGTCCCAGATTATATGGATCCTGACTATACAGAACTTATTCTGAGAGATCCTCATTCTTTTGATCGCTTCTATAGACTTGGTATCAAATTATATGATTATCTTCATTCTATGCAAGGAAGAGTGGCTATTGAAATGTACCCACCCATAGCACCAACAAGAAGATTAGCTATCTTCGAACCCTACGCATCACCAGATACTGAGAGTGCCTGGATGACAGTAAGTCTAGGACGAAAACACCAGAGTGCAACAGAGAGTTCCCAATCTGTTGGCTATGGACTGCTTGCAGAAGCAGCTATTGAAGGGGCAAAAATTCTCTTGGATGCATATGAGATAATAAGTAGTTAGTTTGAAAGAAATTATTTTTCATCTTCTAGTTTCCAGTGTCTTTCGTCCTTAGGAAATTTTATGAGGTTGACTTATCCAAAAGTGCTTCAACTTTCTCTGGATTTATTCTAAAATCTCTACCATTAAATGAAAAATACACTGGCCTTCTTGCTGCCAAAGAGGTAACAATAGCTTTTTGCAAAAAAATATAAAGATCGTCTCCACCATGAGGCTCAATCATAATATCTCCTTGCTCTTGTCTTTGCTCTAGACCAAGAGTATTTGTCAAATTTTCATTGGGTATTCTATAAGATTTTCCTCCAAAAGAAAATGTCGCAGGTTTCTTTTTCTCTAATACCTTAACAATCGCATCTCCGATGACTTGAGGTAATGTTTTTTTATCTGTTACTATTTCTACCGTTGGCGCTGCGTTTTCCAATGCCTCTTGTTGCCTCATTAACGCAATTTGTCTTGGTTCTTGTAACGCTTTTGTGGATTTTGCTCTAATCGCGTCTGCTTGTTGAGACAAATCTCTATTTCCAGCTACAAACTGCTTTCTTGTAATACCATAAATTCTATAAAGAAGAGACCCATCTAGTAGTTGCTCGCGTATAGTGCCTACTGCAGGACACAGAAAATGATTAACTCTCTCTCTACCCTCAGATGCAACATGGGCAGGGACAGTAACAAAATTCCTGAAAGCACCATTCGCTACTATAAAATCAACAGCGTCTTGATAAAGTTTTTGAGTGAGAATTTGATCATCAGGCAATTCAGGATTTGCTTGCTTTGCAATTGTATAATAAAGGGCTATCGCAGGGACAAGCTCTTTAGTGAAGTTAGAAGTATCCCATTGCTCAGTAAATCTTTTCATATTTTCTACATTCTTAGAAGTAACTCCACTATTTGGAACACGAGTAAGCCTTCGAAACTCATTGCCAAGATTTTGGAGATAATCCAGCACAACACTTTGATACCCAAGAATTGTTAAAGCTACTTCAGGATGATGCGCAGTTAATTCGATGCCTGCCTGTTGTTCGCTCTGGGTAAATAACTCTCTATTTCGTGTTGCTCTATCAACATCTTTCACCTTGAAAGAAAGAGAAGGATCTTTTGAAACTCCACGACTAAAATGTCCCGTTAAACTGGCAGGAGAATATTCGTTAACAAGCTTATTCATTTGACCTGACTTAAAGACATCCTGTGCAATAAATCTCTGATGAAAGTATCCCAAAACTTGGTCATTTGGTAAAAGCAACCTATTTGCTGCAACCCAATTTTTTCTGAATTTGTTCATAACTACCTCAGGTACATCCTCCTCAAATCTTTGTATAAACATAGGGCCGTTATTATATGGCACATCCAACATACTTATTGGAAAAGACTGAGCAAGATTGGGATTTGCTGCATTTAGTCTAATTGCCTCTTCATCTGGGATAAATATGCCATTTGTGATTGCTTGTTGAGCAATTTGCCTAAAATCAACCTGCGGCGGTATTCTGTGAGTTTCTAGATAATTTGGGGGAAGGTTATCACTTTGACTTTCATCGCTCATATCATGAGTATATCATAAATAGTATTTTGCAAATCTTTATTTCTCCTCTTCCAATTTCCAGTGTCTTTCGTCTTGTTGACTCCACTTCTTGCCCTGCTTTTCCGAATAGCCAAAAGATGTCAGTACTTCTGAGAGACTGGAAAAAGCTCCTTGAGTAATAATAGTGCTAAATCCTAATTTCTTTGCTTCTTTAATTCTTTTTTCCAGCTGTGGGACCTTTCGTAATTCTCCTAAAAGCCCAACTTCTGCAATACCAACTGTCTTTTTCAATTGGACATTTTTTAGACTCGAAAAGACCGCAAGACATACTCCTAAGTCTACCCCCCTATCCTGCACTTTTATTCCTCCGGCCACATTCACAAAGACATCGTAGGTCTCAAGGGGAAGCTTACAATGCTTTTGCAACACTGCCAACAAAAGCTCTAGTCTTCTTCCATCAATACCATTTGCAACTCGTCTGGGCATTGGAAATTTTGAATACACAACCAGAGCTTGGATTTCTATAAGAAAGGGTCGTGTCCCTTCCATAATAACAACGAGTACTGAACCTGGCGCGCCTTGTTGAGATTCTCCAAGAAATATTTGCTCAGGATTGGTGACTTCTATCATGCCCTCTCCTTCCATCTGAAAAATACCTACCTCATCTACCGGGCCAAATCTATTTTTGAGACTTCTGAGAATCCTCGTACTTGTCATTTTCTCACCTTCAAGAAAGAGCACTGTATCCACCATATGGGAAAGCACCATTGGCCCTGCAACCATTCCTTCTTTCGTGACATGTCCTACCATGATGACTGGAATATTATGTTGCTTTGCCACTCGAATAAAGCTTTGCGCAGCATAGCGCACTTGTCCAACGCTCCCTGAAAGTCCACCAGCATTTTCAGACTCAACAGTCTGGATAGAGTCAATAATAACTAAAGATGGCTTAATCTCCTGAATAGTCTCAACAATCTGGTCGGTATCTGTAATAGAAAGGAGAAGGAGGTTTTCATTTTTTGTATCTTGCTTGCCCGCCATAGCTTTGGCGTCGGCGGGTTGGTTTAAGCGCTTCGCTCTCATTGCCACTTGCTCAACTGATTCCTCTGCCGAGAGGTAGAGAATTTTATTTTCTTGAGAAAGTCCCATCGCAAGCTGCAAAAGCAGTGTGCTTTTCCCAATTCCTGGATCGCCTGCAAGAAGCATTGCACTCCCCAAGACTATTCCCCCACCTAACACAGCATCCATTTCCACAAATCCTGTTGGTATTCTATTTTTTGGAGATACTGTGACAGTACTCAACGCTTGCGGCTTTATATTTTGTGACAAACCTGTCATTCTGGTCGAAGATCCAGAATCAGTCCTCTTTGTTTTTGATTCGTGGAATTCTTTAAATGTATTCCACTGTCCGCATTCCGGACATTTTCCTAAATACGCAGGACTGTCATACCCACATTCCTGACACACAAAATTTATCTGTTGCTTTGGCATAAAAGTAGACTAAGTATACTACGAAGGATACATAAGAGCTAGCTTTTTTGTTATCATATTTACATATGCAAATTTCTGTCCTTCAGCTTAATATCAATGGTGGTAACTATTTCCAAGCGCTTACGAGATTTCTTAAACAAAATGACTTTGATATTCTTTGTCTTCAGGAAGTAACAGGAGCAAATACGTTTATTGGTAATATCTATTCAACTCGGGATACTTTTAAGGAAATTTCCAGGCTTCTTTCCAAAACTCACAAAGGGGAATTGGCAATTTCTCAGATATTTACCTCGGACAAGAAAAATTCCTATGATGGGAATGCTATATTTTACAAAAAGAGTTTTATTCTCAAAGAGAAAATAATTCTCCCCCTTTTTGAAAATAATTCTTTCTTTCCATCAGATTCCAGAAAGTATAAAAATATAGGAAGAAATGTCCTGAGTCTTGTTCTGGAAAAAGATAACAAACAATTTGAGATCCTCAGCACCCATCTTGCCTGGGCAAAAAGGCCAACAGAGCATAGATATCAACGCCAGCAAAATGCAAAGCTTGTTGAGTATATAAAGACTCTTTCACGCCCTTTTATCCTAACTGGAGACTTTAATATTACCCAAAATCAACCAACGCCAAAGGCACTAAAGAAATATGCAATAAGTCTTGCAAAGAAATACCACATAAAAAATACTCTTGATCCAAAAAATCACAGAGTAAAAAGCCTTTTCCCTAAAGGACTAGCAGTTGACTACATTTATGTAAGTAAAGAGTTTCTCATTGAAGATTTTGCAGTCTTAGAAGAGATTCATATCTCCGACCATTTTGCTCTCAGGGCAACTTTGAACTTCTAGCGGTACATCAGCGGTTTTTCTTTGAGGACTGGGGTAAGAAGAATTTTTCTTTTTCTTGGGTCAATTTGCACCACTGTTGCGATGACTTCTTGTCCGACAACGTACGTTGAATTTGGTGAAATTTTATCTTTTCGAATAAGACCTTCAACATTCTTACCTTTCATCTGCCCTAAATCGAGCACGATTCCCTGGTCTGAAATTTCTTTAACTTCTCCCGTGACTTTCTTCTCAAGCGGAAATTCTTTGGCAATTTCTGTAAATGGATCCTCAGAAAGCTTTTTAAGAGACAGCTCTATTCTCTTGTTATCTCTATCAAATCCTGTGACAACACACACTATCTTGTCACCCACTGCAAATTTTTGTCCCAAATCGCTTTCCCTTTCCCACGAGACTTCAGAAATATGAATAAATCCGTCAAGTGGCGCTTGTCCTTTTTC
>WNFM01293300.1_pt2 | contig 31815 bp, 24 predicted proteins | sample 5400271 | NCBI WGS metagenome assembly WNFM01 (sample SAMN13153352, study PRJNA577476) | soil metagenome | isolation source: 60 cm saprolite on Douglas fir-dominated hillslope | place: USA:California | collected 2013-09-17 | reverse complement strand
TTGATGTCCCAGAGCGCGATGTCCACACCGCTCATCGCGTTAAAGAGCGTCGGACCGTTGCGCCAGTAGGAGCTCACGTAGCTCGACTGCCAGATGTCTTCGATCTCGTCGACGTTCCGTCCGATCAGAAACGGCTTGAGATACTGCTCGATCGCCGTCTGGACGACCAGCGCGCGCTGTGTGAACGTCGCGCAGCCCCAGCCGACGAGGCCCGGCTCGGACGTTTCAACCTTCACGACGACCAGCCGGATCCGGTTCGGCGCCGTGAGGATCGTCTTGATGTCGCGGATCTTGACCGGCGCGGTGCCCGTCACCGCCTGGGCATAACCGGCGAGGGATGCCGGCGCGAGCGCATCGGCCAGCGTCTGCGTTGAAGCGAGCATCGACGCTCCGCCAGCCATTGACAGGGTTCCCAGTACGTCACGACGGTTCATGGTGTTGCCTCCAGAAAAGATGGCGAATGGTTGCAGGCAGAGGATAATCTGACATTCATGGTGGCATTGGCGATCTTTTTGTTGGCGCTCGGGCTGCACCGGCCGCCGGGGCCGGTTGCGCAGAACGTCGATCCAGGCCGAAAGGCCTTTGAGACCCGCTGCGCCGCATGTCATGGCGCCGACGGCAACGGCGGTGAAATGGGCCCGCCCATCGGGTTGCGTCTGGCGGCACGCGACGACAAGCAGCTGGCCGAGTTGATCCGCGGCGGCTCACCCGCCAAGGGCATGCCGCCCAGCCAGATCGCCGACGCCGAATTGGCCGGCCTGTTGAAGCACTTGCGCACGATTCAGCGTCGAGCCGAGGCGAACGCGCCCGTGGCGAAGCGGCTTCAAGTCCAGACGACCGACGGCGCGTCCCTGGACGGCCAGGTGCTCGCCGAAGGGTTTGACGACTTGCAGCTGCGGACCGCGGACGATCGCGTGCACCTGCTGCGACGGGCCGACGGCCGATTTCGAGAAGTGACGTCCGGCGAGGACTGGCCGACGTACAACGGAGCGCCCGGTGGCAACCGCTACACGGCGCTCGCCCAGATCAACAAGGACAACGTCGCGCGTCTCGCGATGACGTGGATGTTCACGCTCCCGGGCGCGGGCAACCTGCAGGTGACGCCGGTCGTCGCCGGTGGGGTGATGTACGTGGCCGGCGTCAACGAGTGCTACGCGCTCGATGCCGGCACCGGACGGCAGATCTGGCACTACAAGCGGCCGCGCACGACCGGTCTGTCGGCCGGCGGCGGAGCCAACCGCGGCGTGGCCGTCGCGGGCGACCGCGTCTTCATGGAAACCGACAACGCGCACACCCTCGCGCTCAACCGGTTCACGGGCGCATTGCTCTGGGATACGGAGCTCGCCGACTGGCGCAAGAACTACGCGGCGTCATCCGCGCCCCTGCCCGCGGGGAATCTGATCATCTCGGGTGTTTCCGGCGGCGAGCACGGCGCGAACGGATTCGTCGCGGCGCACGATCAAGATACAGGCAAGGAAGTGTGGCGATTCTCGACCGTCCCGCGGGCGGGAGAGCCGGGATCCGAGACGTGGCAAGGCAAGGACATCGAGCACGGCGGCGCTCCGACCTGGTTCACCGGCAGCTACGACCCCGATCTCGACACGGTGTACTGGCCTACCGGCAATCCGAGCAAGGAATACAACGGCGATCATCGCAAGGGCGACAATCTCTATGCCGACTGCATTCTGGCGCTCGATCGCAAGACCGGACGCCTCATCTGGCACTACCAGTTCACCCCGCACGATCTGTGGGATTGGGACGCGACCGAAACGTCGGTGATCGTGGACGCCTCGTGGGAAGGACAGCCGCGGAAGCTGCTGCTGCACGCCAACCGCAACGGATTTTTCTATGTCTTCGATCGCCGCGACGGCACGCGGCTCCTGGCCAAACCGTTCGTCAGGAACCTGACCTGGGCCAGCGGCATCGGATCCGACGGGCGTCCGATCACGCTTCCCAATCAGGAGCCCACGCCCGCGGGCACCAAGGTCTGCCCCTCCCAGGACGGCGCGACGAACTGGTTCTCTCCGTCCTTCAATCCGGCGACAGGGCTCTATTACATCCAGACGTTCGAGAAGTGCAGCATCTACACGAAGAGCGACCCCGGCGAGTGGGAATCCCAGAAATCCTACCTGGGCGGAACGCAGCGCACCGCGACCGACCCGACGCCGCAGCGTGTCTTGAAGGCGATCAACATTCGCACGGGCGCCATTGCCTGGGAACTACCGCAGTACGGGCCGGCGTACTCCTGGGGCGGTACGCTGACCACCGCCAGTGGACTGGTGATCGTCGGCGAGGACGGCGGCGCTTTGATGGCGGTGGATGCGGCGACCGGCAAGCCGCTCTGGAGCTTCCCGACCAATCAGACGTGGAAGGCGTCGCCCATGACCTACACGTTCGACGGCCGGCAATTCCTCGCCGTGGCGGCCGGTCCCAACATCATCGCGTTGGCTGTTCGGGACTAGACTTATCCGAGGGGCTTCGCCCCTCGGACTCCCCTGCACGCTCTCTCGCGCGCCGCTGCGCCGGCGCGCTCCGTTCGCGTGGCTCACTCGCCGTCGCCGTCCTTCAGCGTGTCGGTGAGCTTCGCCCCAGCGGGGGTGAGCGCCGGCGCGATGCCGAAGATTAGCGCGCTGAGGAGGGCGGCGCCCACGGTAAAGAGCAGCACTTTGCCGTTGATGCCGACCTGCTCGAGTCTCTCGATTGGCAGTCGTTCCGCGACTGTCGTTCTGAGCGCGATCGTTGCCCACCAGGCGAGCACCAGGCCCGCGCCCGCCCCAACCAGCGAGAGCAGCACGCTCTCGGCCAGCATCTGCCGAATCAGCCGTCCCCGTCCGGCGCCCAGCGCCGCGCGCACGGCCAGCTCACGTTGCCGAGTCATCGCCCTGGCGAGGACGAGGTTGCCGACGTTGGCGCACGCGATGAGCAGCACGAAGCCCACCGCGCCGAGCATCACCCACAGGGCCGGCCGCACGTCGCCTGTCAGCTGCTGGCGGAGCGGTACGACGTTTGCGGTCCAGCCGGTGTTGAAGTTGGGGAAGAGGCGCGTGAGCTCGGCGTGCATGCGGACCATGTCCTGCTGCGCCTGCGCCATCGACACCCCGTCCTTGACGCGGCCGACGACACAAATCCAGCGCCCGCGCGGCGTGCGCGCCGCCGGCGAAAAGCCGACGGTCGACCAGACGTCCACCGACTTGTCGAGAATCGAAAACCCCGGCGCCATGACCCCGACGACGAGGGATCCGAAGCGCTGGCGCCAGAGCCGATCGCTGATCGTCACCACCGCCACGCCCGGCGCGTCCTCCCGCGGCGCGAAGTCGCGCCCCAGCGCCGGCCTGACCCCCAGCATCCCGAAGAGCGTGCCGGAGACGTATTGCACGGGCAGCTCCGACGCGTCGCCCACGCCGGTGAGCGTCGTCCGGAACGTCATCGACACCGCCGAGAGCTCCTTGAAGGAGTGGTTCAGCTCGCGCCAGTGGATGAAGTTGCCGGGTGAGACAACGTTCTCTTTCTTGCTCCGCGGCACGTTGTGCTCCCACACCACGGCGAGCCTGTCGGCGTCGGGGTACGGCAGCGGCCGCAGCAGGAGCGTGTCGACGACGCTGAAGATGGCGGTGTTCGCCCCGATGCCGAGCGCGAGCGCGGCGGCCGCCACGAACGTGAATCCCGGCGACCGCACCAGAAGCCGCGCCGCGTAGCGGATGTCCTGGACGAGGTCTCGCATCGTTACCCCCCGATAGCGCCGAGCGCCCATGCCGCCTGCCTGCGGACGGCCGCGTCGGCATCCTTCAGGCACTTCGTGAGCGCCGTGACGGCTCGGTGGTCCCCGATCGCGCCGAGCGCCCACGCGGCCTGCTTGCGGACGCCGGCGGTGGCGTCGCCGAGCGCGGCGATCAGCCCGTCGACGGCGCGCCGATCGCCGATGGCGCCGAGCGCCCACGCCACCTGCTCGCGGACGCCGGGGTCGGCGTCCTTGAGCGCCTCGACGAGCGCCGTGACGGCTTCGGCGCTGTCCAGCGCGCCGAGCGCCCAGGCCCCACGCCGCCGCACGGGCGCTTCGGTGTCATGCAGCGTGCGCGTCAGAAGCGGAACCGCGTTGCGGTTGCCCAGCGCGCCCAGCGCCCACGCGGCGTTCTTCCGCGCGATCCATGCGGGGGCGCCGAGCGCTTTCGTCAGTGGTTCGTACGCCGGGGTCCCGATTGCGACCAGCGCGGACGCCGCCTGCTCGCCCGGCGACGTCGCATCCTGCGCCCAGCCGTGACGCCAGGTCCGATCTCCGCAGACGGCCGCGTCGACCGGCGATCCGTCGTCCAGCATCGCCGTCAGGCGGCCGAGCATGGGGGCCGCGCCGCTCCCCAGCTCGCGGAGCTCGCACGCGGCGCGCGTGCGGACCGCCGGGTCGGCTGACGCCAGCCCGGCCGCGGCCGATCCGGCGTCCTTCTGCGCGGGCACGGCCAGCAGCAGCGCCGCGACGGCCCACGCCATCATTACCGCACCACCGTGTGAACGCGCACCACCGGGTGCACGCGCACCTGCGTGTGAATCCGCATCGGGCCGATCAGTGCGAAGTTCAGTCGCGGACTTGGATTCGGCCACGGACTGGCGCCGCCGAAGCTCCGGTCGAGCGCGTGGGGCGAAGGCGGGTGCGGGTGCGCGTGCGGGTGCGGATGGGGATGTGGGTGAGGGCCGGTGCCGCCCCCGATCTCCGCGATCGCCATCGCCGCGCTACGCCGGATCGACGCTCGATCGCGCGCTCGTCACCGATCTCCCCGAGCGACGTGATGACGCGTTTGCGGACATCCGGGCTCTTGTCTTTCGCCGCCCCGATCAGCGCGTCGACGGCCTCACGGTCGCCGATCTCGCCGAGCGACGTCGCGGCGCGCGCGCGAGTCGTCACCGACTCGTCTTTCAGTGCGTCGCGCAGCGCGGGGACCGCCCGGCTGTCGCCGATCTCGCCGAGCGCGGTGACGATGACGGCGCGCAACTCGGGGTCGCCGTCCTTAATCGCGGCGGCGAGCGCCGGCACGGCCCGACGGCTGTTCAATTCGGCCAGCGCGTTCACCGCCGCGCGCCGCACGCCGGCGTCGGTGTCCTTGAGCAGCGCGATCAGCCCGTCGACCGCCGCCTCACTTCCGGCCTGCTGGGCGCCGACGCCGGCGTGGGTGGTCGAGCGGCATTCGAGGGCGGGATTGAGAAAGATCGTGGCGGTGCCGATGAAGATCGCGCTCGATTTCAGCAGCGTTCGGAAGAAGACCGTGACTGGACTCATCGTCGTGTACTCCTGTTTCGGTGCTAAAAAATCAGCATTCCCGAGCGCACCTCACGCCGCGCGGGCGTGAAGGTGTGGTTACCGGATCTGGCCGAGGGCGAATGCCGCCTGCTGGCGGACCGACGGATTGGGATCTTTCAGTGCGGTGGTCAAGCCGTCGATCGCGCGTGCATCGCCGATCTGGCCGAGCGCGAAGGCCGCCTGTTCGCGCACATCCGCGTTGGCGTCCTTCAGCGCGATGACGAGCGCCTCGACCGCCCTCGGATCGCGCAGTTGCCCGAGCGCGAAGGCCGCCTGCTGGCGGACGCTCGGGTTCGTGTCCTTCAGCGCCGAGATGAGCGGCTCGACCGCGCGGCGATCGCGGATCTGGCTGAGGGCGAACGCCGCCTGCTCGCGCACGCTGTCATTCGCGTCGTGCAGCGCCGTCACGATGGCGTCGATCGCGGACGCCGCGCGCAACTGCCCAAGCGCGAAGACCACCTGCTCGCGCACGCTCGCGTTCACATCCTTGAGCGCCGCGCCCAGCGGTTCGACGGCGCGCGCGTCGCGCAACTGGCCCAGCCCGAACGCGGCCTGCTCGCGGACGTCCGCGCTCGCGTCCTTCAGGGCCGCCACGAGCGGCTCGAACATGCGCGGGTCGCGCAGCTGCACGAGCACGTGCATCGCCGTCTCGCGGACGCCCTTGTCGGTGTCTTTCAGCGCTTCCATCAGCGCGTCGATGGTGCGCGGATCCCGCACGCGCCCCTTCTGCGCCTCGTCACGACCCTTGTTCTGGCCTTCGGGTTCGACGGCGAGCCCGCGCGGCACGCCGCCGGCCACGCCTCCAGCAATACCGACCGCGATCCCTCCCGCGACGCCTTCCGCAACCCCGGCGATGCCTGAAGCGACGGCGTTACCGATCCCGATCCCGACGCCGCTGCCGATGCCGGCACCCACTCCACCGGCGATCCCGTCCCGGATCGCGCCCTGGAGCTTGTCCTGCACGACACCTTGAACCGCGTCCTGGTTCCTGGCGTTCCGCCGGTTGTCAGCCGCCGCCTGACCCGGATACGACTCGATCGGCGGCTGCGGCTCTTGAGGGTCCTGCGCCTTCGAGGGTTGCTGAAGGGAGATCTCCGTCTCCGGCGCCCTGACCGCCGCGGCTGGCGCTTTCTCTTCCGCCCACGGCTGAACGGCTGCGACCGGGACGATCAACATGGCGAACACGGCGGCCGCGGCGAGCGCGCGCGACCGCGACAGCCCGCGGCGCGGCACGGTGGGGTCGAGAATCGCCATCAGCCGTCCTTCGAGCTGCGAGCGGTGCGCCATTGCCAGGCTCGCGCCGGCCAGGACGGCGGGGAAGCGGCCCGCGCGCATCACACGCGCGATGTCGAGCAGCTGGTCCGCGTAGTCCGAGCCGCGCGTGCCGGACGCCAGCACGAGGTCGTCGCAGGCGCGCTCACGCTCGGCGCGCAGGCGCCGCGCGGCCATCCACGCGAGCGGGTTGAACCAATACGCCGCGCAGGCAGTCTGCGCGAGGAGGTGCGTGAGGCAGTCGCGGCGCTTCACGTGAGCGAGCTCGTGCAACAGGACGACGCGCAGGCGGTGCGCCGGCCACGTGTCCGCGTCGGCCGGCATCAGCACGGACGACCGGAACACTCCCCACGCCATCGGCATCGTGTCGGTCCCCGTCTTGAGGAAGCGCACGCGTGAGAGCCGGAGGCCGCGCGCGAGCTCCTGCGCCTGCGCCAGCCATGGGGCGTCGCTCACGACCCGGGTCCGGCGGGACAGCCACAGCACGGCGGCCAGCCCGAGGAACATGCGCCCGAGGACGAGGGTTACGCCGGCGAGCCAGGCGAAGAATGCGAGCGACGTCCACGAGATCGCCACACGCGCAGCCGGTGTTTCAGCAGGCGCGGCAGGCGCGCCATCAGTGCCGATCGCGTGGCTTCCGCCTTCAGGCGGAAGAACCATCGACCGCGTGATCGCCGGCTCACTTCCACCTGAAAGTGGAAGCCCCGCGGCCGGCGAGGCGACGGGCGCGGCGATCCTCACGATCGGCAGCTCCCATCGCGGCAGCGCGAGCGACAAGGCCGGGACGGCGAGCGCGCTCAGAAGCCCGAGGGTCCAGACAAAGTGCCGCGCGGACGCAGACGCGCGGCCAAGCGCCGCGGCGCCAAGCGCGGTCAGGGCCAGGATCACGGACGCCTTCGCGACGGCGTCGAGGACGATCGGCAACGACAGCAACGTCATGGCTAGGCTCCGCTCTTTCGCGCGCTGTCAATCATCAGCGCGAGGCGATCCAGTTCCGCGGGCGACAACCTCGACGACTCGTCGTCGAGCAGGGCGGAAATCGCCTGCTCCGCCGATCCCTCGAAGAAGGTCTGCAGGATGTGGCGCAGGGCCGATCGCTGGGCGTTGTCGCGCGCGACCGTCGGCAGGTAGACGTAGCGGGGGCCGTCCTGTTCGTGCCGGACGTGCCCCTTGTCCTCGAGAATCCGGAGCAGCGCGCGGACGGCCGAGTAGCTCGGTGGTTCCGGCAGCTCGGTCTGGACTTCGGCCGCCGTCGCCTGGCCGCGCTGGTAAAGAATGTCGAGGATTTGCCGCTCCCGGCGGCTCAAATCCCGGTGGTCGTTCGTGTTCATACAGACCCTTAGACGGACCCGACGGGCAAAAGGTGCTACGAAATTAGCACCAGCCCTGAAATTTAGCAAACGGTATAGCATCTCCTTTATGTGGAAGGAATTCCGGCAGTTCGCGGCCCGTGGAAAAGTGATGGATCTGGCGGTCGGCGTCATCATCGGCGCGGCGTTCGGCAAGATTGTGTCGTCGCTCGTGGCCGACATCGTCATGCCGCCAATCGGCCTCGTGCTCGGCCGCGTCGATTTCCGCAACCTCTATGTCGCCTTGAACGGGCAGCGGTACGCGACCCTCGCCGAGGCCCAGAAGGCGGGCGCGCCGACGATCAACTACGGCATCTTTCTCAACACGATCGTCGAGTTCATGATCGTCGCCTTCGTCGTGTTCCTGCTCGTGCGGCAGGTGAACAAGTGGGACCCGCCGCCCGCCGCCGTCCCAGGCGAGCCGCGCAGGGACTGCCCGGAGTGCGCATCGTCGATCCCCGCGCGCGCGCGCCGCTGCCCCTTCTGCACGTCTCCTGTTGACATCCGATAGGAACGGTCCTACACTCCTATCGGCTTTCTATACGAAGGAGTATTCGTGGCGCCATCAAGCGGCATTCTGCAAGGCACCCTCGATCTGCTGATCCTTCGCGCGCTGTCGCTCGGGCCGAATCACGGGCTGGGGATCGCGCGCCGCGTCTCGCAGATCACGCGCGGCACGTTCGAGGTCAAGCCCGGCTCGCTCTTTCCGGCGCTCCACCGCCTCGAGGAGCAGGGATGGCTCAAGGCCGAGTGGGGCGAGTCTGAAAACAACCGCCGGGCGAAGTTCTACGAGCTCACCAAGCCCGGGCGCCGCCACCTCGAGGCCGAAACGGCCAGTTGGGAGCTCATCGCCGGCGCGATCGCCGCGGCCATCGCCGCAACGTCGTGAGCAAAGGCTTCCTTTCGTCCACGATCGGGAGGACGCCGGCGTCCTGCAAGCGTTAACATGCGCCCCGGAGCTCATGCCGGACCCCGGCCCGGCAAGAGGAATTCTGGGCACTATTCCGCCTGATGTCGATATGAAAATCCTGCACGACCTGGAGCGGTGGACGAGCGCCGGCGCCATCACTGGCGCCCAGCACGACGCCATCGCCGAGCTGGTCCGCAAGGACCGTTTTTCGGTGTTTGTCGAGCTGAACACCCTCCTCTATTTGGGGGTGTTGGCGTTTATCGGCGGCGTGGGGTGGACGATTCAGACCCACTTCGCCAGCCTGGGCGACGCCGCCATTCTGTCGGCGCTGACGCTCACGTTCTGTTTCTGCCTGTACTACTGCTTCTCTCGAGCGCTGCCCTATTCCAGCGCGCAGGTGGAATCCTCGGGGTTCGCCTTCGACTACGTGCTCTACCTGGGCTGCCTGGTGCTCGCCCTCGAGTTTGGATACCTGGAGTCTCAGTTCCACATCCTCCAGGACGGCTGGGACAATTACCTGCTCATCTCCGCTTTCGTGTTCTTCGTCCTGGCCTATCGCTTCGACAACCGTTTCGTCCTGTCGCTCGCCCTCTCGACGCTGGCCGGCTGGTTCAGCCTGCGGCTGACGCACTTTCCCGACGTCGGCGGGCCCTCGGTCCGTACAAGCGGGCTCGTCTACGGCGGCCTCGTCGCGGTGGCCGGGACCGGGCTCTACAAAGCCGGAGTCAAGAAGCACTTTCTCGAGACCTACCTGCACGTCGCCGGGAACGTGCTGTTCATCGCCCTTCTGTCCGGGGTCGCGAGCGACGAATACGGACCGTACTTGCTTGGTCTCCTCGGCCTGTCCGTCACGGCGATCGCCCTCGGCGTCCGGTTCAAGCGCTTCGCGTTTGTCGTTTACGGCATCGGCTACGGATACATTGGGGTCAGCATCCGGCTGCTCCGCGAGATCAACTCGTTCACCGCCGGCCTGGCTTACGTCGCAGTGTCCAGCACGGTGGTGATCGTGACGCTGGCCGCCATCGCGCGGCGGTTCGGACGGGAAGAATGAGGCTGTACACCCAGGACGAGGAAGAGCGGATTCGCGCTCAGACGCTGGTCCGGGAATGGACGCGCTCCAAGCTGATCGACCCGTCCCAGGGCGCGCGACTCGAGGCGGAGCTTCGCGCGGATCTGAAGCGCACGAACGTCTTTCTGCGCGCGGGCCTCGCGCTGTTCACACTCCTCATCGTCACCGCGTCGGTCCTGTTCGTCGGTGTGGGGCTGAATCTGCATGGCGACCTTCCCATTGCCGCGGTCAGCGGTGTGGCGGCCCTGGTGTGCATCGGGCTCGCGGAAGTCGTCGTGGCGCAGCTTCGCTTCTATCGGTTCGGCGTGGAAGAGGCGCTGGCGATTGCGGCGGTCCTGCTGCTGGCCGTCAGCGGAGCGGTCCTGGCCTCCACGTTCCACATTGTGGGGCCGGGGGACGTGGCGTTGGCCGCGGGCTTCCTCATTGGCGCCGCCGGCGGTCTTGGCGTCTATCGGCGGTTCGGGCTCGTGTACGCGGCGATCGGCGGCATGGTGTGCGCGGCGGCGATCCCGTTTCAGCTCGACCTGTCGGCGACGGCCCGGCACGTTCTGGCGGCGGCGACGTTCGCGGCGGTCTTCCTGGTCGTGCGGCCCAAACAGCTGCGGTATCGGGACGAGTATCCCGGCGACGAGTACGGCCTGCTGCAGGCGGCGGCGTGGGCCGGCCTCTACATCGCGCTCAACCTCCAGCTGTCGGGGGCGCGAATGGACAGCTTCTTCTACGGGTCCTCGTACGCCACGGCAGCGGGGCGAATCGAGGGGTTCTTTTACTGGTTCACCTACGTGATGACCTGGGTCCTTCCAATCGTCGGCCTGAGCCTGGGCATTCGCGGAAAGGATCGTCCGCTGATCGACGTCAGCCTCGTCATGGCCCTGGTCACACTGCTCACCAACAAGGCGTATCTGGGTTGGCCCCGGCACACGTGGGATCCGATCCTGCTCGGGATCTTCCTGATGGCCGTCGCGCTCGTGGTGAGGCGTTGGCTGTCGAACGGCCCGGGCGGGCGGCGGGGCGCGTTCACGCCGGCGCGAATTCTCAGCAAGGACCACGAAGCGCTCACGCTCCTCACCGCGGCGTCGATGAAGTTTCAGCCGGACGTTCCGGCCTCCCGGCCCGATCCTGTGAAATCGGGTTTCGACGGAGGCCGCTCCGGCGGCGGCGGCGCCAGCGGCACATATTGAGCGGGGGATGATGCTGTTGGTCTTGCCGGACTAGCGCGCCGCGGCGCCCCACTCGTGAAATCCGAGCTCGAGGAGTCGTGCGAACACGGACTCGAACTGCCGGCTCGTGGGATTGCCGAGCGGCGCGCGCGCCGGCCCGACCGGAACCCCGAGGCGCACCATCAGGGCCTTGGCCGTGCCCAGGAAACCGGCCGTCGCGATCGCGTCGATCATGGCGATGGAGAGCGATTGGAATCGGCGGGCTCCGGCCAGATCCCCCCGGTTGAAGGCATTCATCAGATCGACGTAGAGCCTCGGCGCAACGTTATACGTCGAGCCGACGCCGCCACGCGCGCCGGTCGCCAGGCCCCCGAGCAGCGCCTCGTCGATGCCCCATGGCAGATCGAACCGCTCACCGGCAACGTCCAGGCTGCGGCGATACGACACGAGATCGGGATTCGTGAACTTGACGCCGGCAAGACTGGGAATGCGCGCGGGGGCCTCGACGAGAAAGCGCTCGATCGGCAGTGACACGCCGGTGAGCTTGGGGATGTCGTAATAGTAGAACGGCAGATCCGGCGCCGCGGCAGCGATCGTGGCACACCAGTCGATGAGGACCTCCAGATCCGCGGGTTTGAAGTAGTTCGGCGCGAATGCGCCGATCGCCGCCAACTCGAGCTCACGGGCCCGGCAGGCCAGCGTTCGGGCGTCCTTGATGGAGTTGCTGCCGACATGGGCGATGACCGCGAGGCCGCGCGCTCGCCCGGCCTCCCCCCAGGCGTCATACAGCGCGAGCCGTTCGTCACACGTCAGCGAGGGGCATTCGCCGGTTGTGCCGGTGATGAAGACCGTCTTGATTCCCTGTGCGGCGAGGAAGGATGCCTGGATCGGAACGACTTCAGGCGCGAGTGAGCCATCGGCATGGAACGGCGAGAATGCCGCGGCGACGAGCTCATGAAGGGGCCGTGTCAGTTTCATGGATCGAATCAAGGTGTCACGGGCGCGGCGTCGAGAGGTTCGGTGTCGCGGGGCCTGATCAGAAGCACGAGGATAACAGACACGAGCGCGGCGCTGGCGAAGATGGCGAAAACGCCGGACAGCGGCACGCGCCGGTCGCGGAGGATGCCAAACCCCCAATCGGCAAGGCCGCCACAACTGATGCTCACGAGATTCATGATGCCGTAGCCCGTCGCGCGCAGCTCGGGACGTGCAATCTGGCAAAGGATCGGCATGTTGTTCGAATCGAAGAACCCCCACCCGACTCCGAACAGAATGAGGAACGCAACAGCCACCCACAACAGGCCCGTCTGGGGCGCATAGCCGACGCCGAACATCGCCGGGACGATGAGCGACATGCCGATCGCGCTGACGAAGATCCGCCCGCGCCGGGTCTTCCGCATCCACCGATCCGCCAGCCATCCGCCGATCACGGCTCCGACGATGGCGGCGGTCTGCCAGTACGCCGTCGCCGATACGCCCGCCAGACCCTGCCCGATCCGGAACTCCGCCTTGAGGATCGCCGGCATCCAGTCTCGAACGATCCATCCTGCGAGCGCCGGCAGCGTGAAACAGAGCACGAGCAGGAGAAACGAGCCGTTGCCAAGCAGCTCTCGGATGGCGCCGGCCGGCGATGGGCGAGCCGGGCCGCGCGAATCCGCGGGTCGTGAAGGGTTCTTGAGCCACAGCGACAGCGGCACGGCGTACGCAAGGCCGACCAGACCACAGGCCTCGAAGACCCGGCGCCAGCCAAGGTCGGGATGGTCCGCCGCATAGCCACCGAAGCCGCCGATAATCACGCCCATGTAGATGCCCATCTGGTGAAAACCGACCGCACGCGACCGTGTGCGGCCCGTGTGGAAGTCCGCGATGAGCGCCAACGCCGCCGGGATGTAGAACGCCTCGCTGATTCCCATGAGCGCCCGCGTCGCCAGCAGCTGTTCGTAGCTGTGGACGTGGCCTGTCGTCCACGTGACGACGGACCACACAATCAGGCTGCCGATGATGACGTGCCGGCGGCTGTAGCGGTCGGCGAGATACCCTCCAACCGGGCTCAGCCCGGCGTAGACCCACTTGAACAGCGCCAGGATGGTGCCCCAGCTTGCTTCGCGGCCGATGTCGGGAACGTCCCGCATCACCGAAAACTTCATCGACGCGAGCACCTGGCGATCGAGGTAGTTCAGGAGCGCCACCGGCACGAGCAACCCGACCACGAGCCACGCGTAGCGGTGTGAGGACGATGTCGCCATTCCCTTTGACAGGCCGTCGACCGGAGCCTACACTAGCCGGCGCTTACCGGCGCACACCATGACGACAATTGTGCTGTTGCTCCTCCTCCTCGCGCCGGCACAGGCCCTGCCGATTGAGGGGCCCGCGCGGGTCAGTGTCTTCGAGGCCGGCAAGGAGGGGTACCACACCTTTCGCATTCCGTCCTTGATCGTCACGCCGAAAGGCACGGTGATTGCCGTCTGCGAGGGGCGCAAGAACGGCCGCGGCGACAGCGGCGACATCGATCTGGTGATGAAGCGCAGCTTCGACAACGGCACGACGTGGACGCCGTTGCAGGTAATCGATGACGATGGCGGGAACACCACCGGCAATCCGGCCATGGTCGTCGAGCGCAAGAGCGGCGCGATCTTCCTGCTGCTGACGCGCAACCCGGGCGGCTCCAAAGAGGCCGAGATCGTCGATGGGGTGACCGCGGCGAGCCGCACGGTGTGGCTGATGAGGAGCAGCGACGAGGGCGCGACCTGGTCGACGCCGATCGAGATCACGTCTTCCGTCAAGAAGCCGGACTGGCGCTGGTACGCGACGGGGCCTGGCGCGGGCATTCAGCTCGAGAGCGGGCGGCTGGTCATTCCGTGCAATCACTCCGAGGCGGGCACGCGCATCAGCCGATCGCACATCATCTACAGCGACGATCGGGGCAAGACGTGGACGCTCGGCGGGATGGCAGGCGACGAGACCAATGAGTCGCAGGTGATCGAACGATCCGACGGCACGCTCCTCTGGAATATGCGGAACGCGCGGGCCGAACCGCAGTATTACACGCGTGCCGTCGCCCAGAGCAAGGACGGTGGGGCGACGTGGTCGGCGGTCGATCACGATCCGATGCTGATCGAGCCGCTCTGCCAGGCCAGCATGCTGCGGTATCCGCGGAACGATCTCGTGCTCTTCTCCAATCCCGCGTCGCTCAAGCGCGAGAAGCTGACCGTGCGTGTGAGCAAAGACGGTGGCCGCACCTGGCCCATCGCCCGGGTGGTGCACGCGAAAGCCGCTGCGTATTCGTCGTTGGGCATCCTGCCGGACGGATCGATCGTGCTGCTGTACGAGAACGGCGAGGAAGACGCGTACGAACGGATCACCTGTGCGCGCTTCTCATTGGAATGGTTGACGGGAAAGTAGGTGGGCTCGTCTACCTGTTCGTGTACTGGGCGATCAGGGCGGCGACGGTGCCGTTGGCTTTGTACTTCGCAATCTCCTGGTTGAGCAGCCGCAGATACGACACGTAGGGAGACTTCCTGGAGATCGTGATGTAGAAGTTCTCCTCGTCGACGAACTTCGGCAGGCTCTCGAACTGGGATCCCGCGCCCGTTTTCTTCAGATAATCGTTTCCCGCGTACAGGGAGTAGAGGAGGTAATCGGCCTGGCCGCTCGCGACCAGATCGAAGGCCTGGGCGCTCGTGGTCACGCGCCTCAAGTGCAGACGGGCGGCCGCGAAATCGTCGAACGCCTGCCCGTAGCTGTCGCCCACCATCGCGATCCCGTTCTTGTCGATGAGCACGTCCCAGCTGCCGAAGGGGAACGCCTTGCCCTTGCCAACGAAAATCGCGACCGGGTCGGTGGTGTAGGCGTCGGAGTAGACCATGTATCCTTCACGCTCGGTCGTCTTGTACGCGGCCACCAGGATGTCGACCTCGCCGGTCCTGGCCTTGGCCTGCACTTGGTCCCACGTGCCGGTGTGGGGAAACTCCACGGCGACACCGAGGTCGTCGAAGATCTTCTTGACCAGTGCCGGACCGGCGCCGTCGATCACCGCGCCACTCTGATACATGATGGGTGGCCACTCCGGGTGGCCTGATGCGATGATCGTCGTGTGGCTGGCGGGGCTATTGGCATTGGGATTGGATGTCGTGTCGCACGCGCTCAGCGCGCTGGCGAGCAGCACCAGGGATGCGAGCGTTGTGATCGGTTTGATCGTCATGGCGAAACCTGGGACATGAGACATCAGCTCATTGTAGTGCGGCTGGCGAGGCGTCATGGCAGGTAATGGCGGACTCGTCCCGATCCATGCTGAAACATCCATTCGTCACGATGAAGACGCGTGGTGGATTACGACGCCGGCTCGGGCCGGGTCCTACGCAGCGACGCACCCGATCGAGCGGAAGGGCTCTGAGGCCGGAGCATCAGTCGGGGTGTCGGTCACCATCGACGTCGAGGTGCTGGCGGGCGAAATAGGGCTCGCCCTTGTTGACACCGATCTCACGCGCCTCGAGCACGAAATCCTTGTCAAGCCCGATGGCGCTCGCACGCTCTCCCTCACGGGCAGCGACCGGTGCCGGTCTCTGCTCGTGCGGACCGGGCAGGCCGGTCCGGCCACGATGCGCATGAGGAATGTCCGCGCGTGGACTCGGGGCAGCTACGACATCACGACGGATTTCCCGGCTCTGCTGCGGACCATGATTCTGTCTCCGGGCGACCGAACGGCATCGGTGGTGGCGGAGGTCCTCTCGCAGCGGCACGGGCGCGTCATCTCGCCAAACGAGCTCGGCCGCCTGACAGCCGAGGCCGCGCCGCCGAGGCTGTGCCCGACCGACATCTTCGATGATGACGTCGGCAGATTTCTGTGCGCGCAGTACGACGAACACGTCAAGCTCCTGCCGACGTATGACGTCAACAAGTGGCCGAAGCCCGGCGCGCGGCCAGGCCGGGATGCCGTCAGGACGTATTTCAGACAGTCGATCATCCGCGTCTACAAGCTGATCGAGTTGCTTCGCGAGCTCGGCCTGAGGACCGGCACCGTGCTCGATGTCGGCGCTACGTTCGGCTACTTTGCGTGGCCGTTGCAGCTGCTCGGCTATCACGTGACGGCCGTGGACCGCTACCAGGATGTGAACGGGGGATTTGACGCCTACCTGGATCGCCTGCGATCGAGCGGCGTGCGCGTCGTCGAGACCTCGCGCGGGAACGAGCTCGAGATCATTGGAGAACTGGGCGAGTTCGACGCGGTCATCAGCATGGCCGTCATCGAGCATGTCCCGCACACGCCGCGCGAATTCCTGCGCATGCTGGCCTCGCACGTCCGGCCGGGCGGCATTCTCGCCATCGACACCCCAAACATCGCCCGCTACTGGAACCGCCGGCGACTCGCCGAAGGACGATCCGTGCATCAGCCCATCGACCTACAGTTCTACGGCGATATTCCATACGCCGGGCATCACCGGGAATACACAGCGGACGAAGTCGTGTGGATGCTGAAACAAGTTGGCTGCCGCGACATCGCGGTCACGCTCTTTGACTACAATCTGCTGCAGTTCGACGAGCTGGCGCCCGAACACGTCGAAGCGCTCTTGACGATGGCGCTCGACGAGACCTGCTGCGATATCATTCTGGCCGCCGGCTTCCGCGACCGATGATGCTGGCAGGCAGCCGTGCTCGATCAGTCACGCTGCGGGTCGAGTGCCCGGGCCGGACGGTGGGCGACGTCGACCGACGAGGCGCGAGGACGACTAGTTCGCTGGACCTCGAGCGCCCATCTCGCCTCGTCCACGTGACGACCGATCGCGCGAGCTTCCTGAAAAGACGAAGCGGTTGCTGCAAAGTCGAAGGTATCGGCTCGAGCTTGCTGAGGCTAGCGGAAGGACCGCATCCTGTCCTCTCTGTGCTACGTCTTTGGTTCCTCTCCCACGATTGTCGCCACCACCGCCGAATAGTCCAGGTCGGCCGCCCCGCGTTCTACGGCCGCGTCCAGCCAGGCTCTCGCAGCGGTCGAGACCTTGAGGTCGCGATCGACCGCCGCCGCTGCCTCGATCACCAGACGGAGGTCCTTGGCAGCGTGGCGGAGCTTGAAGTTGGGCGGATAGTGACCCGACTCGATATTGGCCCGTTTGGCCCGCACCGCCGGGCCCAACTGCGAGCCCTCGAGCATGTCAAGCAGCGGCGCCCGGCCGAGGCCCAACGCCTCACCCAGCGCCAGCGCCTCGCCCACAGCGGCGATCGACGCCCCGAGCGCCAGGTTGGCGACCAGTTTCATGGCGGCGCCGGTGCCTGGGCCGCCGACGTGTACCACTGAACCAAGCGACTCGAGGATCGGCCGCACACGTTCGAAGTCTTTATCGCTGGCGCCAGCGAAGATCTCGAGGCGGCCCTCGGCGGCCAGACTGACGCTGCCCCTGACGGGCGCGTCGACGACGGCGACGCCCTCCCGGAACCGGGCGGCGATCGATCGGACGGTGTGCGGACCGACGGTCGACATGTCGATGTACACCTGACCCGGGCCCAGCCCCCTCACGAGGCCGTGCTCGCTCAACACTACTTCCGTCAGCGCCTCGGGGGTCGCCACCATCGTGATCGCAAACGTGGCTCCCGCGCCCGCCTCCGCCGGCGATCCCGCCACGGTGGCGCCTCCGGCCGCCAACGGCTTGGCGCGGTCGGGTGTGCGGTTCCAGACAACCAGCTCATGGCCGGCCTGGAGCAGGCGCGTGGCCATGGGTGCGCCCATCTGCCCCAACCCCAGGAACGCGATCTTCGCCATGGCTTGCTACCCTCCTTCGATCCGTGCCACCGCCGCCTTCAGCGTTTCGGCGCTCCGCTGCAGCGCGGCATCAGGATTGCTGCCCGTGCGATGAAGCTCCACTGGAGGTCGCTATGCAATCCACAATCCCTTACCGCACGCTGGGCAGGACCGGAGAAAGAGTCTCCGCGATCGGCCTTGGAGGCTGGCATCTCGGACTGGAACGGGTCGACGAGCAGCTCAGCTTCCGGATCATTCGAACGGCCATCGACCGCGGCATCAACTTCCTGGACAACTGCTGGGACTACAACGACGGCGCGAGCGAGACCCGCATGGGAAGGGCGCTCCGGGATGGCTACCGGCAGAAGGTCTTTCTGATGACGAAGATCGACGGGCGATCGTACGCGGACGCGATGCGGCAGCTCGACCAGTCGCTCGAGCGGCTGCAGACCGATTGCATCGATCTCGTGCAGCATCACGAGATCCTGCGGTATGACGATCCACATCGAATCTTCGACGAGGAAGGCGCCAATCGTGCGCTCGTCGACGGGCGGAGAGCGGGCAAGATTCGGTATATCGGCTTCACGGGACACAAGGATCCCCACATCCATTTGTACATGCTCGACGTGGCGCGAGAGCACGGCTTCCTGTTCGACACCGTGCAGATGCCGCTGAATGTCATGGACGCGCATTACCGCAGCTTCGCCAAACTCGTGCTGCCGGAGTTAGTGAAACAGGGAACAGGCGTCCTCGGCATGAAGCCAATGGCGAACGGCATCATTCTCAAATCGAAGACGGTGTCACCGATAGAATGTCTTCGCTACGCGCTGAACCTGCCGACGTCTGTGGTGATCACCGGAGTGGATTCGATGGAGATTCTCGATCAGGCCTGTGAGGCCGCTCGGACGTTCCGTCCCTTGAGCGATCCGGAGTTGACGGCGTTGCTGTCAAAAACCGCCAAGGCGGCCGCGCGCGGCGAGTTCGAGCCCTTCAAGACCTCGTCCATCTTCGACGGTACAGCGCAGAATCCGGCATGGCTGGGGGACGAACCGCAGCGGCTGCAGCGTCTCATGCCGTGAACGTGGACCGGAACGATGTGTCGCGGGCCCGTACTCCCGACGCCTCATGTCCGCTCATCGTGGCACTTCCATCCAGGCGAACGGTCGACGAACGCGTGAACTGCGCACTGAAGGCGGACATTGGCTCGCCTTGGCGTGAGCAGAGGTTGCACTCTGGTGGTGGCATTTGGCGTCACAGGCGGCGGTTTGCGGATCGCCTTCGGCGATGGCTCTGGACACGCTGTTTTGGCGCGTCTCAGGGACAATCGTGGGGACAGCTTCGCCGCACGATGAGTTGCCCCGCCGACCCGTGTGGCCGTACGCGCGCAGCCAATACACTTAACGACCTCCGATCGAATCGTCGAAACCGGCAGAAGAAACGACTGCTTCAAGATGTGATTCACAGATGGACGGATTGACAGCCGCGCAGTTGAACGGTCAAGCATCTTCGTAGACGGCTCTGACTCGATCTCGTCTCACATTAGTTCGGGACCGTGCTGATCCATTGAACGACTACAACTGGAGTGGGATTGCCGTTGGCGTCGACAGGCATTTGAATCATTGCGAGCCAGCCGGCCGCGAGATTGGATCCTGTGAAGCCAACACCCACCGGATTCGGTCCGACGATCTGACAGTTGAGGACCCCGGAGAACAAATAGCCGTTCACCGCGCCGTTGGCCGTGGCCTGGCACGATAGCGTGACGTCAACGCGCTGGTTGGCCGTTGGCGTGCCGGCAGGCGGCCCACACTGCTAAGCCCTGCGCGCACTAACTGAGGTTGTATGTTTGCAATTCTCAAAACTTACCCGGGATCATGATCGGAGGTGTCTTGATCTCCTCGTGACGACGCGCGTACGTCACGGCGTAGTCGTAGACGAGACTCCCCGAGCCGATCACGAGATCGACAATGAACGTCTGAAGCGCGGTAGTGTTTAGAACTGCGGCAGTAACAGTGGGCGACAGGCCAACAGAGTAGCCGGACAATTTGAGCGCGTATGTGTATGCGGGTCCCGCCAGGTTTCCCACGTCCTGGGATATCGGTGGCCCAACCCGGGTGTTACCCCAGGGACCCGTCGCCAGTCCGGTGTTTGCCGGTGTCGGTTGGGGCGGATTCTGTGGACCCGGCGCCTGCTCGAACCTGGTCGTGGCTGACGTTTTGACGATCTGAAAGTGTGACAACGCGCCCAGCGACGCTCCAGTGGCTGCGCCAAGAAGCGCACCGAGAAGCGTCTTTTTCAAGATCTCGTCAAAGGAGCCCTTCCCACCGCCGAAGCCCGACGCGAATCCCATCGCCGCACCATTTATCGAGCCGCTAACGCCGCCCGCAGCAATGTCGGCGGCGAGTGTTCCTTCTCCCACCGCGGTTTCCACGCCGATACTGGCCCCGACACTGGCAAACGCAGCCCAGCCGCCAACCGCCATGCCCACCAGAATGCCTTCGCCAATATTCCCGCCGTGCTGCGCCGCTGATATGCCACCGACTACGCCCCCCGCGATCATCCCCAGCCCTACGGCGAAGGCGGCCGGTGCGGTGAACGCGGTCAGTGTTCCGAGCGACACAATCGTCACGGCGACGAGTGCGACGATAGCGTTCAGAGCCAGGAAGATGCCCAAGAAGCTGTGGCCGCTCGGATCAACGTAGCTGGACGGATTGCCTCGGCAGTAGACATAGGGCGACCAGGCGATCGGACTGAATAGGTCCTGAACAATGGCGTCGGCGCTCACGAACCGTCCGAGACTCGGATTGTAATAACGGGCACCGAGATAGAGGAGGCCTGAGGCTGGCTCCGGCGTGCCGCCCGTGAAGCTCGATGGGATCGACGGGCCGGTCCCCGTTCGTTCAACCAGCTTGCCGTACGGATCGTAGCGCAGCGAATCGACGACCTGGCCGGCAGCATCCGTCACCGTGACCAGCCCACCCAGGTGGTCGGAATGCAAGAAGACGAGGCCCCCTCCGTCAGTCTGACGAGCGACGATGCCGTGGCCATCCGAGAAGTTCAACACCAGTCTGCCGAACTCGATGGAGTAGAGCGCATCGGGTGTTAGCAAGTCGGTGTCAGGCGTCAGCCCGCCGCTGCTTCGGGCTGCGACACGCGATCCGGCATAGTCGTAGCGGAAATCCACTTGTCCGACGCCATCCGGCGAGATGACGCGTGTCAGCCGACCCGCCGCGTCGAAAGTCTGCGTGCCCCAGGGAGTCTCCTCCATCTGACCGCGCTGTGTGTACGTGAAGCTGTCGGCGCCGGCGGAAGTAAGGCAGGTAGTCGCGGCCCCTCTCTCGCCATAGTGATAGTCGCCTACGTCTGACTTTCGGGTCAGGTTGCCAGCGTCGTCATAGCGATAGGTGAAGCTCTCGCCGCTGTCGGCGCGCGCTTCGACGAGTCGATACAGATCGTCGTAGACGTAAGCCGTTGCAAGCTTCGGATCAGGACTATCGACGCGCAGCAGGTTGCCGGCCAGGTCGGTGCTGTATTGCATCGATCGCAGGATGCCGGCTGGACCGGTGAGCTGCATGCCCGTCAGCCGTCCTGTCGCTTCGTCGTCGTACGTGAACGCCTGCTCCGTACCGTTGGCAAGACGCATGCGGGTGCGCCGCGCGGCAAGGTCATACTCGATGCTGCCGGCGATCGTCGGGATGCCCACGACGTTGCCGCGCCGATCGTATTCATAGCGAACGACGGCGCGGCCGTTGCCGCCGTCGGGGTAGACGACGCTGTCCAACTGTCCATCGGCGCGGTAACGAAAGTTCAAATCAAACGACCGATCTACACCGATCGGGCTGGACCGCTTGAGGGCTACGCGGCCTCGCTCGTCGTAATCGAAAACAGTGAGACCTCCTTCGTCGTCAATGCGCACGCAGCGTCCGCCGGCGGTGTGCGTTCCCGCGTCCGTTGGCGCGGGGCGGTCGTCGTCGTGATAGGTGAAGCGGACGACGGGCGCGGATGCGGCGACGTTGTAGCGCACAGCCGTGGTCCGGTTGCACTTGTCGAACTCCCGCAGGACGGTCGTCTGGTCGCGGCCGCGTGATTCGATCGGATTCCCGGCGGCGTCGAAGACCAAAATGGTGCCTTGCTCCGGCCGGTCTACCCGTATCGTCCGACCCAGGAAATCGTACGCGACGCGCACGATATTTCCCATCGCGTCAACGTGGCGGATCAGATTGCCCTTGATGTCGTACGTGTACGTGCTCGTGATCACACGTCCGCCGAGATTCTCCTCCACACTCTGGATGCGCCCAGTGGCATCGAAGCGCCGGCGCGTCACGGTTCCGGTGTGGGGGGCGCCAGGCCCGCTGCGTGTATCCTCCTCGTCGGCCTCTTCGACGAAGAGCGGGCCATAGGTCAGCGTACGGACGCTGTCGTCGGCGTTCTGCTGGCGGATCGGGCGCCCGAGCGCGTCGTAGGTATACGTCACGCGAGGCAAGCTAACGTCGGGCCGCGTGTACACGGCAGACGTGGGCCTGCGCTCGAGGTACGCCTGCGCGAGCAAGCCGCGCGCGCCATAGGTGCAGCTGGCGACCACGATCTCGCCCACTTGATCGCGAACACGGCGCTCGAGCAACATGCCGAAGCCGTCGGACATCTCGCGCGTATCAATCGTGGCGGCGGCACCGCTAACCGACCGGCTGCGCTGAACTACCTCGACTGGCAGCACCGAGGTGTTGTAGTCGTAGCTGGTTGTGGGCAGGGTGACGCTATCTCCAGGCTCCACCCTCGCGGTGAGGCGTGCCAGTGCGTCAAACGAGGCGAGGTAGGTTCCGCCGGAAGCATCTGTCAGTCGCTTGACGCGGCCGGCCCGGTAGTCGTGTTCTGCCGTCACGGTGTTGCCGTGCGGGTCCGTGATCCGCGCCGGGAACATCTTGTTGACGTCGAAGTCGAGCGTCGTCGACGCGCCTCTCGGCCCGTCCACTGTCCCGTGCAGCCCGGTCACGTCGTCGCGCCGATGGTAGACCGCCTGGTTGATCCACCAACCCGACTCGCCCGGGCGCCGGAAGTAGCCCAGCGCCGCGAAATCGGGCGGGGAAGCGCCATAGACGTCGGCGACGAGCGCGTCGCTGAGGACAAGGGCCGAACGCCTGGTGACCAGCCCCTGTGCGCCCACCGTCGCTTCCGGCGTTCCGTCAAATTCTGTGATCGTGTCGGCGACGAGCACGCCCGTGTCATCGAACTGTTGAACGCGCCCGGCGCGCGAAAGGAATCGTCCGGTCGGGTCACGCGCAAAGATCGCGTGGGTGCGCAGCGTTCGCGTCTGGGCCGGGTCACCGGCCAATTCGCTCGTCTGGATCGACTCCGACACGTTACCCGCGTCGTCGAAGGCGGTATTGGTCGTCGTGATCACAGCAGCCGGGTTCGGCGCTCGCTCGAAGGTTGATTGAGTGGTTTTCGCCAGGCGCGGGATGTCTACCGGACCGCCCGACGTGGGCACACTGGTGATCGTCCATTCCTGCTCGAGCCGTTCGTAAGGCAATACCTCTTCGGGCGAGCCGTCGAGGCCGTAGCGTTCCTGGAGAAACATCCGGCCGCGGATGGCCCGCAACCGGCGTCGCTCCTCGATGGTTCGCGGCTCCTGCGATTGCTCGCGATCGAGCCCGATGTGGAACGAGCGCGTCGTGCGCAGCGTGGGCGCCGTGGCGTCGCCGAGCTGATCCTCGTCGACCCGCCCAAAGCCAGCGAACTCGCGCAGCACGCCGTCAAAGCGGCCATCGTGATAGCGGTAAGCCGTCAAGGCCTGGCGGCCCGTGGCCGCGTCGGTGACTTTCAATCCCGCCACGACCGGCACGACGACGGGCAGGACGGTGTTCCAGGGCTCGCCGGCCAGCGCGTCGGCGGCGGCCTGCTGCGCCGACGTGCTGTAGGCGATCTCGGTCGTCAACCCGACGCCGTTGTCGATCGTGCTGAGGAGATACGGCTTGGAATCGCCGCTGAAATCAAGGTAGTAATAGAAGTTGCCGTGCCCGAAGGGCCCGGGCGTTGACCACACCAGGCCGGCCGTACCGCTGCCTCGCATGTCGGCCAGACGAACCTCGGAAATCTGTGCTGCGGGGACGTAATCGATCTCGTGCACGTCGGAAAAACGGTTACCGACGTGGTTGATCCAATAGAGCACCCGGCCCTGGTCGAGGCAAACAAGGTCCGCGCAGCCATCACCGTCGATGTCGCTCAGAAAGACGTGTTCGGGCCGCATGTTATAGGGCAGCGTCGGCGGGTTGCCCATCGTCACGGGCTCGGCCCATCGGCCGAGGCCCAGATAGGGCCAGTAGGTCACGCCGCTTCCGTCAACCCGCACGAGGTCATCGCTGCCATCGCCCGTCATGTCCGCCAGGGAAACGTGACTATCGGCCAGGTTCACGTCCGGGGCTTCGCCGCGCGGAATGACCTGCGGCCGAGGGCTCCACCCATCGGGGTCGGAGCGATAGTAGAGAGACAGGTAATCGGACGACGAGGCAAGGAGATCGACGACGCCGTCGCCGTCGAGATCGACAAGTCGGGCGCCCGGCGCGGCAGCGGAGACGGACGGCGCCTGGCGCCAGGCGACCGGCCTGCCGAACCCGCCGCCGGGGATGCGCGGCACGTAGCCATCGATGAGGCGGTCGAGGCGCAGCAGATCAGCCACACCGTCGCCACTCATGTCCGCGAAGGCGACCGGCGCGATGGGCGAGGCAAAGAGCGGCAGGTTGCCGACGATCTGTGGCCGGCCCCACGTGCAGTCGCCGACGTTTGGCCAGAGGCGAGCCCGGCCTCCATCAGCAATCTCCAGCAGGTCGGGTAGCCCGTTGCCGTTCCAGTCCGTCAACTCCACGCGACGGCCCCGGCGGCTCAATGGACCCGGGGCGGCGCCGTCGTCATCGTTTTGAAAACGTGTCAGCGAACGCGTTTTGAACGACGAGTAGCCCAGACGCAACGGCGGTGCATCCAGGTGAGCACCGGTTTCATCGAAGCCGCTCAGCGTCAACCCAGTGAGGAGTGAACACCCATTGGCATCATGCTCGGAGTAGGCGAGCGTCCAGCGGCGGACGAGCGGTTGGGGCGCGGAGGGCTGGTGCAATTCAATCGCATCGCATCGCAGGGCTGTGGTGATGAGGAACCCGGCGCGCCCCCATCGAGTCGGATCGGGGCGCCGTCCGTAATGAAACTGGACTTCGTAGATACCGTAGGCGATAGTCGAGAGATAGAGTTGATTGCCGTCTCGCCGCCACGTGAACGCGGCGACGTTACCAAGCACATCCTCGATTCGTTCCAGGTGCCACGCATAGACCTTCGACCCATCCGGTGTCGCATCATCGACCAGCCGCGCGGTAGATGTTGTCCCAAGGAAATAGTGGAGTCCGTCGCGATCCGTCAGACGGAAACCGTCGCCTGATGCCTCTGCCCGCCAGACGCCGGCGTCTACACGGGGACGAAAGGCGCCGCCCACCAGCGTGACCAACTCGCCCGCGCCTTCGAGCAGGAGCGTGTCGGCGCCGTCGTAATGCGGAAACCCACGAGCTGTCGAGCGCAGGAGACGCGGCAGTGGAAGGCTGAAGCCCATGCCGAACGGGCCGTTGACCCCGGCCGTGTCGTAGCGCAGCGACAGGCGCGGCCCGATGTCATTGGGGCCGTTGGGCCAATCCAGCCGGATGGCGAACGAGCCGGTGCCCGTCGAGAGATCGGGTGAGAACGTTTCGCCGAGCCCGCTGACGGCCCCGCCCCCCTGAGGTAGAGAGGGCGCCTGCGCGTCGAAGCCAATGTCATTGCTCATGCGCTGTGCTATGTGTTGGGTGTGAAGGAGTACTCCATGATCAACGCGAGATTGACAACCGGCGTGAGCCGCAGTTTCCCGTTCTGAACGAGCGCCGGATTGTCGGCAGCGGTCATAGAGATCGTGTAGGAGCCCACCGCTGCGCCGCTGGCAAGCGGCGCCCACGCGCTATTGATGTCCGACTTGATCGTACCGGCCGCATCAGTTGTCGCGGTAAGTGCTGTGTGAGTCGGAGTGCTGAGGCTGATCGTCAGCCCCTCGGGCGACACGCTGCCATCCGTGGTCACGAGCACGCTGATGACAGTGAGCAGCTGCTTCGTCTCGTTTTGGCGGAAGTCCGAGCGACGGAGCGTGATCGTCAGCTCACCGGTGTCCTGGAAATGGAAGAAGGCATCCGGGTAGATCCAGCGTAGCGGCATGCCGCGCTGGCGTACATTCACGCCGCGCCGCGAGGCGAGCTGTGCCAGGACGCGGCTCTTCAGATCAGGATCGAAGCGGGCGTTGTAGTAAAACGTGAGACGGACATCGATCAGCGTGTTGAAATCGATATCGTTGATCGCTTTCGGAATCTCAATCCGCCACGTCGAAACCAGTCCTGCCCCTTGGAAGATACGCAAAAGGCGCGGATTGTCGCGGATCACGAGGGAATCCTGGCGTGACGCATAATCGGACAGCACCAGTGTCTCTCTGGGCTGGACGCGAAACTTCAGGGTATCCGTCGATGTTTCACTACGACGTGATGCGGGCACGCGATAGCCCGAGATCCCGCTGTTGGTGAGCGTGCCCGAGATCCCCCTGACCGGCACGATCCCGTCGACGTCGACTTCGATCGCTTCGATCCGGCCCGCGTACGTCCCCGGATAGTACGCATCGAAATCCTCGATGTTCGTCTCGAACTCCATGACGCCGTGTCTGCGGAACTGCTGCTCGAACGCCAGACCATATCGTTCGGCGAGCGAGATGGTGTGCCGCAGCGGTTGCGGCTTGCCATTCGTCGAAGTAATCAGATCGTAGGTCAGGCCCTGGATGTCCGCCATCAAGGCATCGGCGCCCAGAAAGCCTTTGACTTCTCCGGTCGAGTAATCGTTCTTGATCCAGTGCAGCGACTGATCCGTTTCGAAGTTATAGGCCTTCTGCATCAAATGCGCGGCGCGGATCGCCATGGAGAGATAGCGTTGGTAGAGGTTTTCCATCGCCGTAGCCATCCGCCGCCAGACATCCGGCGTGAACGTTTGCGCATCGAGCGCCGCGAGATCATTCACCGTCGCCTGGTGACGTAGCCTGGCAGCCGCTGATGCGGCCTGCGCCGCGGAACTGCGGGCCGCCGCCGCAACCACCTCGTTCTGGGCCTGAACGGCTGCCAATCCCATCTCCGTGGCCCGGTCGTTGAGAGAATCGATCTCGAACTGCGTGCCGATCTTCTGGATGGAGTCCTGTAACCCCACGGAATCAGCGTCCGCGCCGCCTTGTACGGCCGCGACGTTTTGATCCAGGCTGCTGGTCACCGAGTTATCAGCGTATTCCTGGGCAAGTGCCTGATTGTCCACCGAGCGCTGCACTGCGAGCGCGGCCGCCGCGCCATAAATGCCAACCTCGGCTGCGGCGGCCAGCGCCTGCATCTGAGCGGTGAATTGCTCCGCGTTCGACTGGGCGACAGCTTGAGAGAGTTGTTGATGCGTCAGGGTGGCCTGATCGGTGCGATCCTGGAAATTGATCAGATCGCGCTCGGCCGTGATCGCCAGCTGCGTAAAGGTGACGGCCACCTCCTGCAGGTATTCGAAGGTCCAGATGGGCACCGTGCTGTCCGAGTTGCCCCAGAAATCGAGGCCGCCGGCGATCTTGAGAAGTTGCTGATGGACCTCGACGATGAGCGCCGCCACGACCGGGTTGACGCCGAGGGAGTCGATACTGATCTTGTTGTCGATGAGCGGCGCGAGGAAATCAATGACCTGGCGGGCCGCATCGGCGCCGGGCTTCAGGGCCGCCGTCGTGTACAGCTCGCTGCCGGGTACCGTGCCGTCTGGCGTCAGGACACGCACATAGATCGGTAACGCATCAGCCGCCTCATCGTTACGAAACAGGGAGTTGCCCCAGTCCAAATAGAGCGTCGCCAGACGCTGCCAGAGGTAGGGCGCTTCGATGGCCGAATTGAGGAATCGGTACGCCGCCGCCTCGAAGTAGTGGCCCTCGGCGGCGGCGAAGTCGCCGAGCGCCTGATAGCACTCGGCTAGGCCGAGCGGGATGACGTAGTAATAGTCGTGCGGCAGGTCGAGTGCGACATCCGATGGTTCGGCGGGCGAATTGAACAGGTCGATCAAGCTGGTCAGGGAGACGCGCGCCTCGTAGATGGCCGAGCGTATTTTGTCGAGCGGAGGCGCATCGCCCGCGCTCCAACTAAAGCTTCTCAGCTTGCCGCCGACAACGGCGCCGAGGGAGCGATCCAACGTCGCCGGCCCAGGAATTGGCGCGGTCCGCACGCCCACCACGCCGCCCGTAATCCGCTGCACAGTAATATCGGCGTGCCCCGCACGCAGGTCCGAGGGAGCGGGCGGAGCGCCTTCGACCGCCTTATCCAGAATGTCCACGGTGGCAGGGTCCGTCTTTTGCGCACGACCGCGGAAGAACGCCGCCGCCTTCGGATTGCCACGCTCGGTATAGGTTCTCGCAAGCTGCCAATCCCCTGCGGTGTTCATCTCAGGGTTCTTGGAAATATGGCCGCTGGCCAGGCCGGTCTGGCTGAAATCGACCATCTTGCCCAGGAGTTCGGGTTTGACCGGAACCCGCGGGCGCACGAAGGCCATCGGCTCGCGGACAGGCAGAACGTTCATCCACTCCAGCGCGACGCTCAGCAGCGGATCGAATAGGTCGGGGTCTCGCGATAGCTCGAATGTGGTGGACGATCCTCCCGCGAAGCCGGGATCGAGATGCCCGTAGATGAGCCTCTCGGCTCCTTGATAGCTCGAGATGGCGTACTGGTAACGCTGCTGATGGAATGCATTGTTGGCCTCGACCAGTTTGGCTTCGATCGCAGCGAGCGCGGTCTGGTCTGGCGACTGAGGGTGCCCAATCGCGCCGATGACGCTCTCCGTGTTGCGGAACGAATAGTAATTCTCCTGGAATCGCAGGTTTGCCATATCCCGTCTCTCAGAGCAGTGTCCGACGCGAAACTATGATTTGCTCTCTCTACGAATGCTCGCGCACGGCAGGCCGGGTCAGAGGTATCGGGCCCTCGGCCGTGGCGCGGAAGTTGTGATGGTTCAAGACCCAGGCCTATTTTTTGAGATTCGGATTATTAATTATCACGCAAGCCTTTCGGTCGGCGTCGATCATGTCTCTCTTGGCCAGTCGCCGCTGTTCCATGTCGATCGGCCCGCCTGAGGAAAGGGCGAAATGAAACCGTTCAGTAATCGTCCACTCCAGTAAGAAATCGTTGCTCCGATCAGGCCACAAGTCCGACTGAACGACATGTGCGCGCATGCCCAATGGCCGAACAGCTTACTGGCTCGATCGGACGCAGTCTGTTCAAGATTGAACACATTGACAACGAATTGATCCGCGCTCTTCCTTCGCCAACAATCGATCGCCACGAGGATTCGAACCAGTACCTCGCGGAAATCTCAACGCCGGTGCCTCCCATCTTGTCGCAGACACAGACGGTACTGTTTGGCGTCGACCGGCAAGAGCCATCGTAAAGAAAAGGCCTCATACATCCTTTGACCTCACCAGAGACGGAGGTCCCCTTCCGCTACGCCGGCGACACCCCGCCAGCGCGCCGCGGTCAGTACACTCGCGACGACGTCCTCGACCATGGCGCATTCGGATACATCGTCCAGGTCGACGAAGGTGATCCGGCCGCCTAAACCGAGAGAACCCGCGCCCAAGCGGGCCGTTGGGACACGACGGCTGACAGCGGCGAAGCGGAGAGCGATGTCGGAGCGCATGCGTAAGCACTGGGCTGCAAGGAGAGACTTGGCCAATCCGAGCCGGAAGGCCACGAAGCTACGAAAACACGAAGAACGGATCGAAGGTCGTCCCGAGCTCACGGGACTCTGTGACGTCGTCAGGAACCGAATCCGAGCAGAAGAGCTCCTCCCGCCCTCATTCCAAGTCTGGCAGTCGCGCTCGCGTAAGACAGAGCCTGATTGAGCGCGCCTTGCCAGGTTCACGTTCGATGAATCCGTGCGCGTGGAGTGTTTTGATCATCTGGTGTACCGCAGGCGGCGTCACGCGAAAGAACCGCCCGAAATCTGCTTCCGACGGTGGCATGCCGTGAATCTTCGTGTAGTAGTAAATGAACGCGAGGTATTGTCCCTGTTTGGTTGTGAACGGCCTCACGCCATCGATTGACGGACATGGCGTAACTTCGCCATCGTCAGGTGGCGCGTCGGTCGGCCTTGGCGGTACTGCGCGGGTCCTCACCGGCGGTCATTTGTCGTCTGTCGCGCGGGCACGACGAACCGGGCGCGTCGTCCAATTTTCGAGCGTCAGACCTTTGACGCGATTGAATTCGGCGATGTTGTTCGTCACCAGCCTGAGCCCGAGGCTGCGGGCGTGAGCGGCAATGAAGAGATCATTGGCGCCGATCATCTGGCCTCGTTTCCTCAGGTCAGCACGGATCTGCGCGTGGTGGGCAGCAGCGTCGTCGGGAAACTCTAGGACCGCGACGTGTGGCAGAAACGCGTGGAGGGCGGTGGCGTCCTGCGTTCGGCGCGGAGACACTTCAACGCCGTAGAGCAGTTCCGACTTGGTAATCACCGATATGCAGACGTCGGTGACCGGTACGCTGCTCAGCCGCTTGATCACCGCCTCGCTCGAGCGCTTCATGATGTAGGAGCACGTGTCGGTGTCGAGCATGTATCGAGCCATTAGTTAAGTTAGGGCTCGCGCTCCTGGACGGACAGGTCCTCGACGTTCGTCATGTACGCGTCAGACGCGACGGGACCATTCTCGAGATATGATCCCCAATCCGTCGGGCGGGGCGACAGGATGACATCCTCACCCTCCTTGCGGATGAACACTTCCTCGGTGTCGAATTGAAACTCCTTCGGGAGCCGCACCGCTTGGCTCCGGTTGTTCATGAACACCTTGGCTCGTCGCGGCATCGTTGGACCTCCAGGGCGCCGTATACATCAGTATATGCCAAATAGGTCAGCGTCAACGGGAGCAGCTTCGGCAATCGGATCAGATTGAAGGCTGCGCTCGACGAAGAGGCACTCCACCCCTGCGAAGCGCAATGACGCACAACCCGCGCGATCGATGATTCGGATCAACGACCTCTGGCTTGCGGCACAAGCCATCCAACGTGACTTCCGGCTGCTCACCTCGAACCTCGTTCCGCCAATGGACTAGTCATCGCTCCCCGCCATCGTCCAGTGGTGTCAGGCAGTGCTCCAGAATCCAATTCGCGACGCTCTTCCCCTCGCGATGACCAACCTCGACGGAGTTGCGAAAGTGCATGCCGCCGAGGATCCGAGCGAACCCTCCCTCTTCAGCGAACGCATCGAAGTCATCGTAGTGACGCGTGACGCCCGGAACCGTCGGGGACGTCGTGTCAAAGGCGTAGTGTTGGCCGAAGTAGCTCTCCAGCACTCGTGTACCAGCCGTCTGAATGACGCCGTGTGCTGCGGGGTACTCCGGGTGTGGAGGGGTTGTCAGAAATGGAGACCACCCGGGGTCAACGTCGGTGCGCGCATTGTCGTCGAGATCAGCATTGCGAATCGCAGTCACAGGCCGCCAGAAAAGGTACGTGTACTTGGCGTCGAAAACGCTCGTTGCCGCGTCAGCCAACGCCAGGTTCAACAACGCGAACAGCCGTGCGTGCGCCAGCAGATCTCGACCGTCAGCGGCGACCTCCGCCCGGGCGATTCGATTCAGCTGAAACTGGGCGAGTTCGGTATGCCAACGAGCAGTCTCGTCATCGATTGCTGATCGATAGGGGCTGGTCAGCTCGCCGAGGGCACGGGTTTCGTTGAGATCGTGGCCCAGGCAAAAGGCATAGAATGGCACCATTCCTGAGGATCCCTCGCAGGCCACCGCACTGCTTCTGAAATGGGGTCAGGGCGACGCGACCGCCCTCGACCAATTGATTCCGCTCGTACAGCGAGAGCTCCACCAGATCGCGACACGGTGCATGGCAGGAGAGCGGCCCGGGCACAGCCTTCAGGCGACTGGACTCGTCAACGAAGCCTACCTGCGGCTGGTCAACGCCAAAGATGTGGCGTGGAAGGATCGCGCGCATTTCCT
>WNFM01304836.1_pt1 | contig 31908 bp, 21 predicted proteins | sample 5400271 | NCBI WGS metagenome assembly WNFM01 (sample SAMN13153352, study PRJNA577476) | soil metagenome | isolation source: 60 cm saprolite on Douglas fir-dominated hillslope | place: USA:California | collected 2013-09-17 | reverse complement strand
GCGCGGAACGGTTGTTCGGCATGCAACGTATGGACTGTGTACGGTGGGTGGCTTTGATCGGAAGAAGCAAACCATCAGCCTCCACGACTACCGCACCAATAAGCGCTTGACGCAAGGAGCGAAGGTCCAGGCCTGTCGAACCTTGACTTGGGTGGCATTGCGCTCCTGGTTGGTGAGAGAAACAGGGTCAAAAGGCAAGGGGAGCCACCCAACCCAAGCCCCAAAGAAGGAACGCTTGCTTCCTCCCCCGCTTGAAAGACGGGGTCTCCGCAGGCGGAGCTTTTATGAAGGGAGTACATTCATGTATACACTACCAAAGGCCATAACTTTTGATTGTTACGGCACCTTGATTGATTGGGAGGGAGAAATTCAGCGCTTCTTTGAAGAACGCCTGGCTGCGCGTAACATTATGCATGTAGATACCCATGCTTTGCAACATCATTGGGAAGAGGTTCAATTCCAGTATATTCAACGAGGTTACCATCCATATCGCCAGGTGCTGCGCGAGACCATGAGGATAGCCTTTGAAGATTTTCAACTACCCTATGATGAGGCAGACGTTGAGGCGTTTGCTGTCTCGATGGGCCATTGGCGGCCTTTTGCCGATACACGCGAGGCCATTCTTGCCCTACAGCAATTTGTCAAAGTCGTGTTAATTACCAATACAGATGATGAGATTATCACGCAAACGCAGAAGACCCTGAATGTGACTTTTGATGATATCATTACTGCTGAGCAAGCCAGGGCTTATAAGCCAAGTCATAAGGGGTTTCAACTGGCGCGTGAGCGACTGCAGCTGCCACAGTCAGAGATCTGGCATGCTGGCTTTGGTTTTAAATATGATATAGTGCCTGCCAGCGAGCTAGGCTATACAACTGTGTGGGTTAACCGCCAGGGTGAGGCACGTCCGGTGGATGTGAAAGAAACTTTCCTGGTTGGGGATATGCTGACGCTGGCCTACCTTATTCGAGGGATCGCGGTGGATTTTTGCCGCCTTTAATCTCTACGCACCCTTTTTAATAAGTAACTCACCCTGGAGCGTGCGGATAATTGCGAGAAGGAATGTCAGAAGAGCGACCTGGGAAAGGAAAAAGTTTGTTGATCCATGGCCTAAGCCAGTTAATGTAAGTAAGAGAGTAATCGTGGGAGTCAAACCGAAAAGAAAGGTAGGACCAGGCTGTGCTTGCCAGCAAGATGGGCGTAACCACCACACGAGGACTGCGAATACGAGCCCCAAAGCTGCTATGCCACTTTCAATGGTACTCAGCGGCCCCTGGGTGGCCAGGGTAACAAAAAAGATGATGCCGACTATGCAGACGCCGATGATAAGAGCGATTCTAAAGAACCAGGTATCCCAGGCGGTATGAGCTGTGTGCTCAAGGGAGAAGCAGATATAAGAGCCAAGAAGAGCACTACATATAGCAGCATTTACATAGGCCGGTACCGGTGAAGTAGGAGTAAGCGTCGATAAACCCAGGAACTGGTTGAGGATCGTGAAAACAGCCCAGATACAGGCAAAAATACCTCCTATGCGTATCCACCATGAGCGGGTCGTGACGATTATAGCAAGCACACAACCTACTATACATACCACGTGGGCCAATATTACCCAAGAGGCATTAATGAGATGATTCGCCCATACCTGGGTCAAGACACTCTCCAGGCTCAAGCCAAGCACCAGGATCAGCGCGAATACCACGATGAAGCGTGGTGTCCAAATAACCGCTGGTAGGGTCGCGGTAGCTTCAGGATTATCTACAGCATGTTGCGTTGCTTTGACTACCTGTTTATCAGAACCTTCAATATCCTCTGTATCTGGCTGAGCGATGCTCTCTGCCATCAATGGCACTCCCTTGTTGTTTATTCTCTCGCTGTTCATTGTAACGTATAGCGACCATAATTGAAAACAAGAGGGGTATTATTCTGATCTGACCGGAAGCCACAGCCTCTCGTATATAGCGGGAGATAACATGCCTTGCACCAAACCCTTCTGGGATATCCCGTTCTCCCTGCTTTTTAGACCACCTTCTGAATAGTTATCCGGATAACTCATGCTAGCTTGCAGAGTTTACCTCATCAATAGCTCTACCTACAAGCTGCGCGGCCTGCTTGCGGAGAGATTGGAGGCCATCGCTGAAGCGCACGGGATAAGCTTGTACAGCGCTAAGAGCGCGATATTGGATAGGTAGAGACTGTAAGTTTTGTTGAGCGAGTTCGCGAATCTCCGATAGCGGGGGTAAGCTTCCAGGTATCATTTCACCATTGCGCATGACAGGGCGCAGCAGGCGATGATAATTCTGCGGTCGAGGCTCATGTGCCAGTTGAATAATATCCTCTTCCCATTGGGGATGGCGATAGACTTCTTTCTTCCCTGGCCAGGTCGATTTAGGACCAGCGAGTTTTACCTTGGGATATTCGGTGCCTACATCGTCTACATACCAAACTTCTTTGTAGACGGCTCCGAGTGATCCGCCCTCAACGCCATGCTCGATTGAACCTGCTCCGCTGCCGAGTGCAGTGCCAACGCCAAATGAATCGACGGCGGCGCCTGCTTCTAGCAGTTCCGTAATTTTCCATTCATCCATGTCGCCACTCACGAGAATGCGCACAGATGTCAAGCCTGCTTTATCGAGTTGTTCTCGAATGTAGATACTGTCGGCAGCCAGGTCTCCGCTATCGAGACGCACAGCTGCCAGGGTATGACCCAGGGTTTCCTGAGAACGCAGGGCTACCTCGATAGCTGTGTGAATTGCCTGGCGAGGGTTGTATGTATCAAGGAGGAGGGTATAGCGATTATATGCACCGGCGATCGCCTCGAATGCTTCTTCCTCGGTAGGGAAAACTTCTATCAAGGCATGAGGTACTGTGCCAGTAGCAGGTAAGCGAAACTCATAGGCTGCATTAAGTAAGGAGGTGCTGGCACAGCCACCTATGTAGGAAGCGCGAGCTACCGTGAGAGGTTCCTGGGCGCGCCGGAAAGCAAATTCCGCGACTCTTCTACGCTGTCCATGTTCAGCCGCGAAGACGATGCGCGATGCTTTGGTGGCAATGAGCGTGGAAAGATTAATGGCTTGTAATAGACCTGCCTCCATCAACAAAGCTTCGCGGAAGGGAGCCGTTACGCGCAGAATGGGCTCGTTAGGAAATGCGATAGTGCCTTCGGGCAAGGCCAGAATTTCCCCCCTGAAACGCAGATTTGCCAGTTCATCGAGGAAAGCGGAGTCATAGTCACGGATACGCGCGAGGAATTTCAGTTCCTCGGGGGTATAGCGAAATGCCTGCACAAATTCCAGAGCGGCTTCCAGACCTGCAATGAGCAGGTACGCTCCACCAAAGGGTGCTGTACGTGTGTAAAGATCGAAGGTGGTCAAGCCATTATGGCCAGTACGCCAACTTACATATGCGGAATCTGGATGGTACATATCAGTCATCAATCCTGGATGAATACCTGGAACACGACGATGCATTCTCATTTACCTCGTTCGATTAAATTATCTGACTTAGTGTAGATTGTACCATATGTATGCAAGACATGGTAGAAATGCTATTGTGCAGTTTAACGCATTGACATGTTACTTTATCTATGATACGCTCTAATGCGTTACTTGCTTTTTGTTAGTAGTCGTATGGTGCCGCCTGGCACGGCTACCGATGTGTGTATTCACAGGTGAGAGGAGTAACCAACAGTAACCCTACATCGACTCTTGACCAAGAGTCAAGACTTTATCCCCTTTTGTCTATATGCGCACGTCTTCTATCCTGAAAGAAAGGAGTTTTTACCGGTTTGCTATACTCCAAGTAGGTGGTAATCAGGAGCAGGATTTAATGTGCCTGTTTCAATACACGCTTATGATCAAGGAGAAGATAGGACATATTTCAGAGCTAGTATTCCCCTGTCACTTAATGGTTCCGTCCGAGGGTAGGCGGAAACGTCCATGTACCTGAGTAGTCCTAAGAAATACGTTTTTGTGGAGAGTAACTTAATTAGATGGAGGTAACCATCAATGACGATGAAGCGCGAAATTAGTGTCACTGTAAATGGGCAGCAACACTATTCAGAAGTCGAGCCCCGCATGTTGTTGGTTCATTATTTGCGTGAGGTGTTAGATCTCACCGGCACCCATATTGGCTGCGATACCTCACAATGCGGTGCATGTACTGTATTGCTCAACGGAGAGTCCGTCAAAGCCTGTACTGTTCTAGCTGTTCAGGCTGATGATTGTGAAGTGACCACGATTGAAGGATTAGCACCCGAGGGAAGTCTGCATCCCATTCAGGAAGGTTTTTGGGAGAAGCATGGTCTACAATGTGGCTTTTGTACTCCCGGTATGATTATGGCCTCCTACAATCTGCTGAAGGACAATCCTAATCCCACTGAAGAAGAGATACGTGTTGGGCTTAAAGGCAATATTTGCCGCTGCACTGGCTATCAGAATATCGTCAAAGCCGTGCAGTATGCCGCTGAACATATGCGTACCAGTGCTTCTGAGCCAGTGGGTGCTGGCGAATAACGGAGTATCGGTCAAAGACATACAACTTCACATTTCTTCCCACTTCTTGCTATTTCTCGCATGAGAAAGGACAGGTAAACAATGGGTATTGCAGCTATGCTTGGTTCGCCCATAAAGCGACGTGAAGATCCTCGCTTGATTACAGGTCAAGCTACCTATGTTGATGATATCAAAATCCCTGGAATGCTCCATATGGCGGTTCTGCGCAGCCCCTATGGACATGCGCGCATTACTAGTATTGATACTAGCGCAGCCCGGCAGCATCCAGGTGTAGTAGCGGTCTATACAGCTGAAGACCTCAAAGGTGTTGTTGGTAACATCGCCATTGCTGTCCCCCTGGGAAAAATTGCCGAGGGTATGGGCAATCGAGGTGCATTGGCTGATGGCAAAGTACGTTTCTATGGTGATCCGGTGGCTGTTGTTATCGCTGATGACCGTTATACGGCTCGGGATGCGCGCGACTTGATTGAAGTTGATTATGAACCCCTACCCGCAGCTATTGATGTTGAGAAAGCTATGCAGCCTGATGCGCCGCTCTTGTATGAAGAGTTCGGCACAAATGTGGGCTTCAGCATGCATCCACCCACCGATGAAATTGACAAAGTTTTTGCACAAACACAAGCTGATGGCGGTATCATTGTGAAAACCCGCCTGGTCAACCAGCGACTTGCCCCGGCCTCTATGGAGACGCGCGGTGTTGTAGCAGAGTACCGCAAGGCAGGTAAAAATCTGACCGTCTGGAGTTCCTCGCAGATTCCCCACCTCCTGCGAAATATCCTGGCTGCTCTCGTTGGTCTGCCTCAGCACCAGGTACGTGTGATTGTACCAGAAGTCGGTGGCGGCTTTGGCTCCAAACTCAATATCTATCCCGAAGAGATGGTTGCGGCTTTCGCCTCCATGAAAACGGGTCGTGCCGTTAAGTGGATTGAGGACCGCAGCGAGAATCTTGCTGCGACTATCCATGGTCGTGATCAAGTTGACTATGTCGAGGTTGCTGCTACCAAAGAAGGTAAGATAACTGGCTTGAAGGTACATGGGATCTCTGATCTCGGATCATATTGCCAGATCTTTACTGACGTGATTATGATTGCCTTTGGTTTTCCAGTGTCCTGCGGAGCATATGACATTCCAGTAGTACACCTGAGTGCTGACGTCGTCTTCACGAATAAAGCGCCCACGGATGCCTATCGTGGTGCTGGACGTCCTGAGGCGACCTACGCAGTGGAGCGTGCAGTAGATCTGGTGGCTCACGAGTTGGGTAAGGACCCCGCTGAGGTACGCAAACTCAATTTTATCAAACCTGAGCAGTTTCCTTATAAGTCAGCTGCGGGAGCGGTCTACGATACCGGCAATTATCTAGGAGCCCTGGAGAAAGCGCTGGAGATCGTAGATTACCAAAACCTGCGTGCTGAACAGGCGCGTAAGCGTGCCGAAGGCAAACTGATGGGTATAGGTATCTCTTCCTATATCGAGATTTGCGGGTTTGGTCCCAAGGGCAGCGCGCCGGTTGGTCTCTACGAGAGTGCACGTGTGCGCGTTGAGCAAAGTGGAACCGTAATGGTTTACACCGGCTCATCCCCTCATGGTCAGGGTGAAGAGACGACGTTTGCCCAGATTGTCGCCGAGGAATTTGGCATCCCGGTCGAGAATGTCATGATTATGCATGGCGATACCGACTCGACCCCAGAGGGACGCGGTACGTATGGAAGCCGCACTACAGCCGTCGGTGGCTCTGCGGTCTTCAATGCTGTCCAGAGGCTGAAAGAGAAGATGAAACTCATCGCCTCGCATATGCTCGAAGCCAGCCCTTCCGATGTCACGCTGGAAAATGGCAGTTTCTCGGTTGCCGGTTCGCCACAAAAGTCGGTGGCCTTTGCTGACGTAGCAGCTACCGCCAATCTCTCCAATACCCTTGCTCCTGGCATTGAACCAGGCTTAGAAACAACCGTTTTCTTCGAACCAGATGCATGTGTCTTCCCCTTTGGCACACATATCTGTGTCGTAGAGATCGACAAGGAGACAGGTGAGGCCGAGATTAAGCGTTTCGTAGCCGTTGATGACTGTGGGCGCCAGCTTAATCCTATGCTTGTGCAAGGGCAGGTGCATGGAGGAATAGCACAGGGTGTTGGTCAGGCCCTCATTGAAGGAGTTGAGTACGCTGAAGATGGCCAACTCTTGACAGCAACCCTGATGGATTACGCTATGCCACTTGCTTCCGAGCTTCCTCATTTTGAGCTTGATCACACCATTACGTTGACAACTGTTAACCCCCTGGGTGTGAAGGGTGTCGGCGAGGCTGGTACGATTGGCTCTACACCGGCAGTGGCCGCTGCTATCGCTGATGCCATGGGTGTAGCGCACATTGATATGCCATATAAGCCGGAGAAGCTGTGGAAAATTATTCAGCAGCAGCAATAGGATGAAAAGGAGAAAATAGTATGTCTCTTCCAGCAGCATTTGATTATCATCCTGCGAAGACGGTGGATGAAGCTCTTGCTCTTCTGCAACAATATGGCGATGACGCCAAGCTTCTGGCTGGTGGCCATAGCCTGCTGCCTACAATGAAACTGCGCCTGGCGCAGCCTGCTCACCTCGTGGATCTTGGTAAGATCGGTGGTCTCTCTTACATCCGTGAGGACAACGGAACTGTCGCAGTCGGCGCGATGACGACATACGTGACTATTCAACGTTCGGATGTAGTGGGCCGCTATTTTACAGTCCTGCCCGAGGGGATAGCCGTGATTGGTGACCCTCAAGTACGTAATCGTGGGACGATTGGCGGCAGTGTTGCCCATGCGGACCCGGCTGCAGATTTGCCGGGCATCGTACTGGCTCTCAAGGCTGATATCCTTGTACAAAGTTCGAATGGTGTAAGGACCATTCATGCTGATGATTTCTTTACTGGTCTGTTTGAAACTGCTTTGCAGCCCGGTGAGATCGTTACAGAGCTTCGCTTTGCCGTTCCTCCTGCTCATACCGGCAGCGCATATACGAAGCTGGAGAATAAGGCTTCGCATTATGCAGTGGCTGGCTGCGCCGCCGTTGTGACACTGGGGGCCGATGGCAACTGCACAGCTGCCAGCGTTGTAATCACAGGTGCCTCTGAGAAAGCTACGCGGGTCAGCGGAGTTGAGGCTGCGCTTGTCGGCAAAAAGCTGGATGAGCCAACGGTGGCAGGAGCTGCGGCTCATGCTTCCGATGGTCTGCAATTTGTGGAGGATATTCACGGTTCCAAAGCGTACCGCAGTCATATGACAGTGGTTATGGCGCGCCGTGCCATTCTACTTGCGGCGGAACGCGCAGGGAAAGCGTAGCCCTTTCCTATCACAAGTGTATCAAATAAAGAAGGATGGAGGCCTGTGTCCTCCATCCTTCTTTATTTGATACACTTGTTAACCTCTTTCTCTTGACGAGCCGATGCCCATTTCTTCGCGGTACTTAGTGACAGTACGGCGAGCAATGGGAATACCGCGTTCCTGCATCATGCGGGCCAACTCCTCGTCACTCAGGCGTCTCCTTGGGTCCTCAAATGTAATCAGCTCATGCAACACGTCTTTGACACCGAGTGAGCCATCGAAAAAGTCAGACATCGGCATAAGGCGCCCATTGGGGAGGAGAGCGTACTTATTAGCTATGGCTCTACTTACAGTACCCTCGTCCAGGCTGAGATGGGCGGCAACCTGAGCCCGGGTCAGTGGTTGCGTATAGCGCACACCCCGTTCCAAAAGATCGCTTTGATATTCCACGACCAGCTTCGCAACGCGCATAAGTGTTTGCCAGCGGCGCTGAATGCAGTCGATAAAAAACCTGGCGCGATCACTGGAATGATGCATATAGCGTTGGATTTCGGCCTTAGCTATTTCGTTGTTCCATGGATCTACTGACTCGGTGTTGATCGAGAATTGATAGCGTTTTTTCTCAATCAGTTCTATCTCAAAACCTACCACTCCTTTCCGGATTATTATATCCGGGCGTACGTATGTTGCTTCGCTGCTCAGGCGAGTGCCATATGTCTCTGTCCTATAGGTCAGTGCAGGAAATGGATAAAGTGCGCTGCGGATATACTGGCTGGCCTGGCGAACTTCCTGCTCTGATACTTTGAGTTCACGGGCGATTTCGGCAAACTGATTGCGTGCTAGCTGCTTTAAGTAGAGATCGATTAATGTATACGCTAGAGGATGTGGCGTTTCTAGCTCACTCAAGGCCTGGAGCTGGATGAGCAAGCATTCACGTGGATTACGCGCGCCAATGCCAAGCGGTTCAAGGGTATGTAGCTGGCTTAATACATATTCGACACGTTCTCCAGGTATCTGGAGAAGCTGTGCAATCTCTTCAACGCTGGTCTCCAAATACCCATGTTCGTTGAGATTCCCTACTAGCTGTTCAGCGATGGGCCCATCATCGGGTGTGACCAGGGCTTCCAATTGTTGGAGCAGTGTCTCGGCCAACGTTTCCCCGGTGGGAATGCTTGCCAGGGGATCCGCTTCGTCTTCGCGGTCGATTTCGGCAAAACCGTAATTGTCGAAATCATAGAATTTCTGTTGCATATTCCAGAGAGTATCTGTCGAGCTCTCATAGTTGCCAGGAGTTTCATTGGCTGTCATAGTGTTCTGGGCAAAGTGTCCACAGACAGCACAGTTTTGACCATATAACTGGCTACCACAAAAGAGACAGATGCGCTGTTCACGTACTTCCAGGGCGGGATTCTCAATCTGTTCCTGGCTAAGAGCACGTTCCAATTCATCCGCTGAGAAATGAAGGATGTTGCTTGTTGTAATGAGTTTGGCGGTGACACGCTGGGCAAGCTCAGGCCTTGGCCTTGGTTCCAGTTGCATACTTCCTCCCCTCTATCTTCATATCCTCTTGCATGAACAATATTGTATTGTCATACCCAACCTCGACTGGCAAGAGCAAAGTAGGCCGCTTCTTGTTCGGCAGTTTGCTTATTGCGTCCATGTCCTCTGCCAGCTATCTCTTCCCCCAACATCACCTCTACCGTAAACTCTCGATTATGTGATGGTCCCTCCTGGCTTACCAGTCGATAAGAAGGTGTGATACCGGTGTGCGCCTGGGCGAGTTCCTGGAAGAGGGATTTATTATCTTTAAATAAGCGCTGCTTGACAATAGTATGTGCCAGTGACTCTATGCGGTGAAGCAAAAAACGTTGAACTGCCTCTATGCCCTGGTCGAGGTAGATAGCACCCAGCAAGGCCTCAAATGCTGAGGCCAGGACGCGTTTGCTGCCACCGCTATTCTGCTCCCCTTTCCCCATAAGCAAAAAGCGGCCGAGCTCTATCTCGCGAGCAAAGTTAGCCAGCGTTTCCGTTTTTACCAGGAAAGCACGCACATCGGTCAGTTCTCCTTCACTCAGATCGGGGAAAGTGCGGTAAAGAAAATCTGTGCTCACAAAGGCCAGAATAGAATCACCTAAAAACTCCAGGCGCTCGTTAGAGCTGCGACCCTCACCGGGTGTTTCATAGATATATGAGCGATGGGTCAGTGCTAGATTTAATAATGCGGGGTCCTGAAAGTGAATTCCCAGGGCCTGCTCCAATTGTTCATGCACTAATGTACCTCCAACAACACATGTGCCTCGTCCTGTACACGTGCTGTAACCTCACCTACACGCCAGAATCTCACATCAGGGGCCAGGGCTGCAAGAGTCGGCCACTGTGCCGGGTCAATGGCTGCAAAGAGCCCTCCCGACGTTTGAGGATCCCATAATAGTTCGCGATCATATGTATCCAGCCTTTCACTAAGGTGTACATGAGGCTGGAGGAAGGTTGCATTGCGCCCAGCGCCTCCTGTGACACAACCTGCTTTCGCATAACTGCGAGCGTGTGGCAACAATGGGAGTGCATCGAAGGCAAAACGCATACTTGTCAGACTCTGCGAAGCCATTTCCCAGGCATGGCCAAGCAGGCCAAAGCCTGTAATATCTGTGACAGCATGTGCTCCTATATTAGCCAGAGCCTGGCTAGCGGCGCGATTCAACTGCATCATAGATGTGACTGCCGCCACCAGGTCACTATCCGCCACCAGGTCACGTTTGTGGGCTGTAGTAATCAATCCCGTACCAAGCGGCTTACTTAGAATCAGTAGATCGCCTGGTTGTGCTCCACCCTTGGTCAAAATACGTTCCGGGTGGACTATGCCCGTCACTGATAGGCCGTATTTAGGCTCTTTATCGCTAATGGTATGGCCACCGGCAATGACCCCTCCCGCTTGCGCGACGATATCTGACCCTCCACGCAGGATCTCACTGAGGATGCTATGTGCCAGGTTGTCAGGCCATGCTACCAGGTTAAGCGCCATTAACACCTGACCGCCCATAGCATAGACATCGCTTAAGGCGTTTGCAGCGGCAATAGCGCCAAAGGTATATGGATCATCAACCACAGGCGGAAAGAAATCCGCTGTGCTGATGATAGCTTGCTGATCGTTGACACGATAGACAGCCGCATCATCTGCAGCATGGATACCAACCAGAAGTTCTGGCGGAACTGTATGTGATGTGAGCGGACGCAGAACCTGCGCCAGGGCTCCAGGGCCCATTTTCGACGCTCAGCCAGCGCAACTAGCAAGCGACGTAAGCCGAATCTTGCGGCCTGTTGTCATGGATTTCCTCTATCTGAACAAGCTATCTCGTGATTTATATCCGTCATTGTAGCGTGTTTTGACCCATAGCGTCAAATGTTGAGATGCTTTGCTAGACTTGTTACCTCCCATGTGGTACTCTTAACACGGTGGGTTTGAGGAAGACAGGCAATTGCGAGTTGCAAAGCTCGAGGAAAGTCCGAACTCCCCAGAGCAGAATGCTGGCTAACGGCCAGTGAGGGTGACCTCAAGGAAAGTGCCACAGAAACATACCGCCCGAGAGAAGTTGCATCAATTTTATAATCGGGTAAGGGCGAAATGGTGAGGTAAGAGCTCACCAGCAGTTGGGTGATCAACTGGCTGGGTAAACCCTATTCGGAGCAAGACCAAGCAGGAGGAATAGTTGTTTCACAGGTGAAATGGCTTGCAGGTTGCTCGCCTGTCAACCTTCGGGTTGGTCGCTTGAGACGTTAGGTAACTAACGCCCTAGATAGATGATTGCCACCTGGACTGTTGTGAAGCAGCGCAGGAACAGAATTCGGCTTACGGCTTGCTCAAACCCATCACGCCACCCGTAAGCTAAAGAAGCACGCACGCCTATTATCTGTCAGAATATAGGTGTGCGTGCTTCTTTAGTGTATATAAAACGGAATAAAACCTCTTAATTGCTTAAGCGATTGTGTTCAATCAGCCAGCGAATGAAATTTAGCCGCCGATTTTCCTCAAGCATTTCACGATATTCCACCTGTTCGCATACATGGTTCTTCATATGGGCGATCCTGGCAGCTTCAGATGGTGAAAACCCTAAAGAGAGCAGATATTCAAAATCTGCATCATTGGTAGTTAAATGTTCTGGCATAATGATAAACTCCTTCTTTATGAAGAGAACACCCCCACTGGCTTGATTATTCCAAATGTATAGGCTGTTGCCTATATATACGCACGCGCCTACCTGCCGGATGCAATTTTATGCTAAGAAGACGCCCCATATTGATAGTGTAGATAATATAGCCATAGAGTGAGAATACATGACTGGGGGTTCGTCGCTCCGGGATTGAGACCAGACTCACAGCGGGCAATCTGCATAGCTGAGTCGGCATACTCTCTCTAACTACGGGTAAACTACCTTGATTTACGGGAAAAGGACAAGAAATGGTGTACAAAGCGCCGGTTTCTTGTCCGGCCAGAAAACACGCGCAAGCAGACACGTTTTATAAGCAAGCGTGGTGTATTTCAGGCGATGGGAAAAGTATACCATAGACATAATGACGCACTAAGAAACATAGCCCATTTGGGCTATGGAAGATTCGTAAAGAAGCTTGAGAAGTGGATTGACGGGTATGTATAGTGCTTCGTCCATCGGACCAGGTGCGTTAACGTAATCTGGGGATGCCCCTGGACATGGACTGGGTCAGTAAAGTCCATATTAACCGTAGCGCGGTTGAACGACGTGCCGCTACGATGAAACATGACTTGTGATATGTGTATATTTTTGTAGGCAGTTGTGGAATAACAGGAAGATCGGCTCACGTACTTTTCATTTGCGTGCCTACGCGCAACAATCTGATAGCTCGTTCTGTAGCATCGCTTGTGAGGCGCGCGGCATGCTCCATGGCATAGGCCAGAGGCATAGGGCCGGATGGTAGCACTGTTATAGCATCCACACCGAGGTTGTATACTACTTGATAATCTTCGCCCAAACCTCCAGCCAGGGCTAGCACTGGTATATTATAGCGTTTAGCGAGGTTGGCGACAGCTCCTACACTTTTACCATACGCTGTTTGTCCATCGAGTTGTCCTTCCGCCGTTATTACAAGGTCAGCCCCGTGTAGGCGCTCTTCAAGGTGTACGGCTTCCAGAACGATCTGCGCGCCAGGACGCAAGGCGGCATGGAGAAATGTGAGCAGACCCGCTCCTAGACCACCGGCTGCCCCTGCACCAGGAACATCGGCAACGGCCAGACCCAAATCGCGTTGAATAATCTCGGCATAATGAGCCAGGGCGGCATCAAGTTCTGCGACCATGGCTGGGGTGGCCCCCTTTTGTGGACCATATACAGCCGACGCTCCGCGAGGCCCACACAGGGGATTGGAGACGTCACAGGCTACATCAACACTACATTCCTGAATACGTGGGTCCATGCTGGCTATCTCAATGTAGGCAAGAGTAGCCAGGGCTGATCCTCCGCGCTCAATAGGTGTACCCTGCTCTGTTACCAGCGAGGCTCCCAGAGCCTGAGCCATGCCTGCTCCACCATCGTTGGTGGCACTCCCACCAATGCCAATAATGAAATGGCGGCAGCCACGTTCTAAAGCTGCCAGGATGAGTTCACCTACACCATAGGTTGTTGTGATACGGGGATCTCGTTGTGAGGGTGGGACCAGTGGTAATCCGGCGCAAGCGGCCATTTCCAGGACTGCTGTATGCCCGTCGCCTAATACTCCAAAAAATGCTTCGACGGCTTCATCGAGAGGACCTGTCACTGCCTGGTGGACCATTTCGCCACTGGTCGCATCTACTAGCGCCTGTACGGTACCCTCTCCACCATCTGCGATGGGCACTATGTCGATGTCTGCCTCGGGATAAACTGCTCGTGTACCATCCGCAATGGCCTGTCCAGCCTCAGCAGCAGTGAGACTCCCTTTCAACGATTGGGGGGCGATGACGATACGCATGAGAATTCCCTCCATGAGATATGAATGATCTTCTACTCCCCTTTCCCCACTTGCCTCTAAGTACCAAGATCAAGCCAATCTATACGATGGACGAACATGTACAGAAGCATTATATCAGACTTGATTTGCAAGCTGCACCTCTCTGCACTATACTAACAGCAGTTTGAAAATTATTCCGCAAATTGCGCCTGACTGGCGTTGTTATATGGAACTTGGAGCTTTCTATGTTACAGGGACTGGATTTCTCATGGCATTGGAATCCGATTATAGTGATAAGTTTGCTGCTTCTCTGTCTACTTTATGTTGTCGCCATTCGGCTGGCACGTAGATACAAGCCTGAGGAGACGCTTCCGTCTTACCGCATGATAGCTTTTGCATCTGCTATTATCCTTATAGCGCTTGTTTTACTCACACCGCTTGATACGATTGCCAGAACACAACTCTTCGCGGCTCATATGATCCAGGCGGTTACGCTCACCACGCTTTGTGCACCTCTCTTGCTGGCTGGCTGCCCTGATTGGCTCTTGCAGCCCCTGATCGATCAACCTGTTTGGCGTCAGATATTTCGCTTCCTAACCCGGCCCCTGGTTGCCTCGATTATCTTTAACCTGACCTTTTTAACCTGGCACGCACCTAATCTCTATAACCTGGCTCTGGATAATAGCACACTCTACCATGTGGAACTGCTCAGTTTTCTGCTTACTTCTCTACTCAATTGGTGGCCACTCATCGGTCCCTTGCGCCGCTTGCGCAACTTGAGCTATCCCATGCAGATGGTGTATGCTTTCTTTGATGGGCAGCCTGTGGATATCTACGCGTTCTTGCTTGTTTTTACCGGAGTGGTCTTCTATACGCACTACACAATTCCGCATCAGTTCATTGAATGGGGTTATTCAGCTGTAGCTGATCAGACCATTGCTGGCGCCTTTCTATTGATTCCGGGATTGGTTGATCTCGTTGTTATGTCGCCCCTCTTCTTCCGCTGGTTAGGTCAAATAGAACAGCAGTCAAAAATAGCCGACCAAAGGCGCCAGGAAGAAGAAGAGGCTGAAGCAGCGCGCCATGCTGCTGAGTTAGCCGAGGCGGAGACTTCGGATGCCGAGGCCTAGGACGAGTAAATCGTTGTCAGCAGGCTTGTTGGTACTATTAACTGCTGCTTCCTGTATCCTCTCAAATGTATTTTAATGATACAATCATTCTATGCTAGTAACCTGTTCTATATACTGGCTTTGTTGTTATGAGAGCACTACTTCTGTTTTTTTAGGTGACTAGTGATAGTCCATCTTACGTACTTGAGGAGGATACTTAATCATGGATCATAGCCTTGTTACAACTGGATTTGAACTCAATGGTTTTCACATTGTCAGGCACTTTGGAATTGTGCGTGGTATTATTGTGCGCTCTCGCAGCATTGTGGGCAATATTGGCGCCTCATTCCAACAACTTGTCGGTGGTAATATTTCTCTGTATACGAATTTGTGCGAGCAGGCCCGTACCGATGCCTACGAACTCATGATACAACACGCCCAGCAAACGGGAGCGAATGCATTAATTGGGGTGCGCTATGATGCCACCGAGATTAGTGCTGGTGTTACCGAAGTACTTTGTTATGGGACGGCTGTATTTGTTGTTCCGGAGCAAGGTCAAGGGTAACAAAAACGAGCGCGCTCGTTCTTGTACCTTCGTCATAAATTATCTGCGTGCGAACCATTTCAGCAGGGGTACTGCCCTGGCGTTCAAACTGCCCATCATCTCTAAATCTTCACTATTGAGGGGCTTAATTAGGATGAGTAAGCCAACACATAGGATCAAAAATATCACACCAGAAACTCCCAGCAGAAGGCGGCTATCAGGATGCCAGAGAATACCAGGTAGTGCCGCCAATATAAGTCCCAAGAGGAATCTCCAGGTAAAATCCAGGGGATATTTGCGGGGCAGGACACGCCAGAGAAATGCAAGCAGCAAAACACCCATGAGTACCTGGGCCAATCCATCGGCGACCAATGCTCCGGCGGGTCCCAATCGTGGAATCAGTACAATGCCGAAGCCTACCACAGCTAACAAACCTAGCCATTGACTGAGTACCACCAGCCTTGGCTTCCCAATGACGTACATGGCATAGGGATGCATAGTTGTCCCAAGGACACGGGTCACAATATTGAAAAAGAGAAAAATAGCCAGTAGCGGTCCTACAGGATCGTAGTTACTACCGTACAGGGCATGAGCGACATTCTGAGCGTTGAAGAGGCAGAACATCAGGACCGGAGCTGCTAGCAGGGTTTCTATCTTAATCAGAGCTTGCCAGGAGTGGGCCAGGCGGTCGTAGTTTTTGCCTACGAATGCTGCTGCGAGGGCAGAACTGCCAACACCGCCAAAGCCTGATACCAACAGCAGGCTGGCAGCGTGCGCCAACTGGAATGACAGATTAAAGTAGCCAATCTGAATGATGGAAACGGCAAAGTATCCTAGAAGGATGATGGATACCTGCTTGAGCAAGGCTCCTGACACGAGGTTGGTCAACCAGGCCGAAAAACCGAGTTGTACTACTGGTTTAAGAGGCTGGATGTAGGTGGCTCCACGAGCGAAGATAACAGGAGTCAACCAGACGATAAATGCCAGTGCGTTAACCAGTGAACCTATGGCGAAGAGCCAGAGAACGCCATTAGTGCCCCATCCGAGTTGCAGTACGACAAAACTCATTCCTAAGAGAAACAACTGGGTGATGCTGCCAACAACGAAGACGAAGCGCATGCGCATCAAGGACGCACAGATAGCAGTGCTCAAACCGCTAATGCCGTTGCCCAGCACGTATACCGCGATAGGCGTAATATGGCTGAGCAATGTCGGATCACGTAAGCCTGCTGCCACACTGGCAGATCCATCGATGGGGATGGCCGCGATAATTGCTGCCAGAATGGGGAGGGCAAAGAGCATAATCACAAGACTCAATAGCAGAATGGCAAAGCGTAAATAGAGTACACGGCGCATCAGCGCGGCGGCAGAGCCCTTGCCATGCTCAGCAAAGACGCGAGGTACAAAGGTTGTGGTAGCATCTTCCAGGCCAAGGGCAACGATATAGGCAATGGTGTTGAAGGCAGCCATAGCTATAGCATAGACACCATATTCTGCCACTGACAATTTGCGTGTCACGATAACCGTGATCAAGAACAAGGAAATAAAGACCCACAACCCATATCCCTGATTGAGCAGGTAGCTACCAGGTGTGCGCTTGAGGAGCAGGCGAGCCTCTTGTTCACTGTGCGGTATGTCTGCCAATGAACTTCCAGGCTGTATTTGTTGTGAGTTACTTGTCAATGGTTGTAGTAACCCTCTTGAATCAATTTTATTATTCACCCACTCATTTTGCTCCTCTGACCTCTGCTTGTCAAGTTTATCGTCATTCATGCTAATTAGGCGTAGAGGACGAAGAGAAGGTTTTTGCATATCTTAGCCTATTTCGCCTTAAAAATAGAACGGCTAAGCCAACCGATAGTCCCAAGAGCGGCGAATAGTTCCAGCACGCTGACATTAGCGGTCACATGATCTGGCGAGACTAGATAGAAAGCTCCTACTTTAAAGGTTGCTGCGACGAGGAATGCTCCCAGACCGACCCAGGCTGGCAGTGTGGCGAAGAGTAGGGCACGTTGCCAGGTCCGGCTGAGAAAACCAATGAGCGTGGGGAAAATATAGAGTAGGAACGTAATTATCGGCGAAATTTGTGGGGGAAATGGACCATCAAGTGCAGCGTTAGCCGCGTTAGGTAATATACGTGTCCAAAGCTGTGCTGGTACCAGGGCTAATCCCACCAAAAGCGTTTCTAGTACAACCAGGCCGATTAAGAGTAGGTTCCATTTTTTTTCTTGCACCGATTCTGCTCGCGATGCGCTTGAACGAAGCATCACTACCTCTTCTATTGTATATAAAGGCATTCTTGGAAATGCCACAGAAAATCAGGCAAGTATACCTGCCTGTGGTCATGGTTGGTCTTATGATGTTGGAATGTGTAACAATCCCATTTCATACTTCATCATCAGAATGCGGCGCACAGAGTCATCTATCCGCTGCATGCTAATGCTGCCATTATTAATGGCCTGCTTAATGCCATCGATCATATTCCCCACTTGACGAGGTGAGGTGGCGCCCATCAATAGATCAGACCCGGCTTCAACTGCTAATGCTGCCGCCTGTGCTTCTGAATAATAGGCTGTAATACCCTCCATGGTCAAGCTATCGGTCATAATTACACCCTGAAATCCTAGTTCATTGCGCAAAATGCCCGTAACAAGCTTATAAGAGAGTGATGACGGATTTTTGCTATCTATCTGGGTGACAATCTCATGGGTTACCATAATGGCATGAACATTACCCTGGCGAATGAGGCTGCGGTATGGCGCCCAGTCAATTGCTTCTAGTTGACTTTGCGAACGTGTCAGATATGGTACGGCGTTATGGGGATCTGCGCCAACATCTCCCAGCCCTGGAAAATGCTTGAGGGTGCCCAAAACTTTACCACTCTGCTGTAAACCCTTAAGATAGGCGGCAGCCATTTTGGTAACAAGCGTGGAGTTATTGCCAAAGGTGCGCAAGTACAATTGGGGATTGTAGATGTTGGTGACATCTACGACCGGAGCGAGATTCAAGTTAATACCGTAGTATGAAAGATCTTTAGCATCCAGGATACCTTCCGCCGTAGCCTGCGCTGGATCATTGGTCTGACCGATAGAGGTTGCTGATGGACGAGCACCGTCAAGACTTATCAAGCGATCTACCGTCCCTCCTTCCTGGTCAATAGCTACTGACAGAGGGATAGGAACACTATTATGCTGCATTTGTGTAATCAGGTTGCGTAATTGGTTCCTATCATGAATATTATTATTTGCGCTGAAAATAAGGACAGCTCCGACATTGTATTGGGAGATCATCGTGCTGATATCTAACCCGTAGTCCGGGCCTGTGAACTGTACAATCATCATCTGACCCAGTTTCTGATCCAGTGTCATACCATGTACAATCAAATTAATATATTGCTGGGGGGTGACTGACTGAGTAGCTTGAGCTGTAGCTCCCGGCCTTGGTTGGTGGCGGAGTTGATTGGCGATATTATTGAGTAGATTAGGGTTATTTATATTGACAGGCCCGCCCAGGATATAAGCCCAGCCATGAGCTCCAATAAATTGTCCGGAGCCGAGGGCTGTGGCATTGAAGACCAGGATGAGCAGTAACGCCGCGAGGAGTATTGCTCCACCTCGTGACATTGGTTTTTGCGGCATGGAATAATGATCTCCAGCAGGTGAATGTACAGAGGCTAGTTCGCGGGTTGAAATAGTTTCAATAGCCTCATATTCCGTTAAGGGTAGTATAGGAGTGGTTGGAATAGGCGGCATCATTCTGTCTTCCAGGGTGCCAGAAGGTACAGGTGTAGATGGATCAAGCGCCATAAACAGATTTTGTGCGGAAATAGTATAAAGCTTGTTCGTATCAATGGCTTCAATGAAAGCCTGTTCAGAATTATTGTCCGGACCCAAAGTCTGTTCATATCTACTCTGAGTAGCATTGTGTTTACCCCACTCTTCATCAGCCAGGGAGGATACATTATTTATCAGCTCCGATATCTCTTCAATTTCGCAGGGAGCACCAACATGCACGCTAGTTAGTTCAAGTGTATCACGTTTCTCTATAGATGTATTTTCAGGTATGTCACCAGGTTTCCTCATACCTTTTGTTTCGATGGAGGGCTGGTGCGTTTTTTCTAAAACGCTTGATGTAGCAGTTGCTTCAATAACTGGTAGTTTAGCGGTATCTTCTAGCTCATCCTTATCTCCTCGATGTTTTTTAGCAGAGAACGAAGGATTAGATCTATTCATACACCTGCCTCTTTCAAATGATGAATTTTATGAAGTAATATAGACAAATATTAATTTAAATCTGCTTCAGTGTTATGAACGGTTCAGTTATGCAAGTTGTAACCGCATTGGACTAAAGGCAAATTATGTATTAGCCACTTCAAGTAAAGCATATGTTACACAGGATTTCTATGCAATACGTCACAAATTTGAGATGGTTACAAAAAACGCAATACCAGGTTGTTTGTTAGCTACCGCTTATACTTGTTTGTATTCATTGAGTGGGATATACTACTTCTACCACAGACCTGTAAGAAAATTGAAAGGCAGCTATAATTGTATGACAGGTGTGCAGCATCCCTCCAATGCTATAGCTACAACTACAAGACGATCACTATTGTTTCGTATTGTACGCAGCGTGCTTATCTCTAGTGCCATTACATTTCTGCTCAGTTTTATCGAACTGAGCATGCTCTGGCTTTTCAATCCATTTTCGCTGCCTGGTAGCCACAGCCAACCATTTGCCGCACTGGTTACCTTGATCATACACCTGCCACTATTATGGCTTGTACCTTTGATTGAAGTAATAGCTATTTCTGTTGCTACAATCGCTGTAATGAAACCACTAACCATCCTGGCATATGTACGTGATGCACAAAAGGCGCTTGAGCGTTACCGAACTCTCTATACTCCGCTTACATCGCTGGCAGTTGTTTATAAAACGCCGGTAGCTTACTATGAGTATACACCCGATCCCTTCACTTCCAATCAGGAGCAGAGCCTTTCACTGGACGAGCTACTGGTTCACTTACCAGATACTTCGCTATTACTGCTGGGTGCTGCAGGTTCGGGTAAATCTTTGGCTCTACAACATTGTCAGTATCTTGCTTTGCAGCAGCGCTCAGCAATATGGCGTGGTCGCAAAAAAATTCCCATTTTCATTCCTCTCAAATTCTATAACCTGTATCTCAAAACAGTCCAGCACAGCAATATGCTGCGTAATGATCAAGCAGATGCAGATAGACAACCTGACGCTGTGCGCCAAACAGGGCTATTGGATTACCTTCTAGAGAGTGATCTTGCAGGTATGCAACATCTGCGCCCTTACCTCAAGAAACTGCTGGCACAGGGGCGTCTGTTGTTGCTCTGCGATGGCTTAGACGAGGTGGATGCTCATTACAGGGCTGCTGTCTCAGCAGAATTGGCAGAATTGCTGCTGATGACGCAAAATCGCTTTGTGATTACTTGTCGCGAAGCAGATTATCTGGAGCAGCAGGATATAGTGAAATTGGTCAATGAGGGTCATATAGAGCGAGCATTGATGAGGCCTCTCCAACTTGAGCAAGTCCGCGAATTCATTGAGCAATATATTGAAGATCAGCCTGGAGGCTGGCAGCATACTGCAGGCCAGATTATGCAGTTAATTGAATATAATTGCCTGCGTTATCTCTGTACTAATCCTTTCATACTGTTTACATTATTGGAAATCATCGATACTGTTGGTATTGAACGAGGCAAAGAGCTTGATACGAGAGGGCTTCTCCTGCAAGAATACGCTGTTCAGTTGCTTGAACGAGCACAGAAACAGCCTACCTGGAAAAAAGGAGCGCCTGCCGAGAGTGAGATAGTGCATGTGCTCAGTAGTATTGCCTGTGCCGCACACTGGTCAGGTGATCCGTATGCATTAAATATATCTGTTTCTGTCCACGGGGGGCGGCCTGATGAAGCTGTGGCTGAGGGGCTTGTTGCCTGGCTGAATGAATGTGCGCCCAGGGGATTATTGGAAGGTACACCATCTCAGTTTACATACGACCTGACGGCATTGGCCAACATCCTGGACTTTGCTCAGGACGCAGGTCTCATCGAATTAAGTTCGCAAGGGATACTCAGTTTTCGTCATGCATTATTTGCAGACTATTGGGCGGCTGAATATTTTTTAAATAACGCTACCAATGAACAAACATCTCCTCCATCACTTGCTAGCGATTTCCTGGCGCGCGTTGAATATTGGAGTAATATCATCGCGCTCTGGGCTGGTCTAGTAGATAATCCTATACAATTGGCAGAGTGGTTCATTAAAATGGGGCGCGTACATGGGGAAAGTGTTACTTCATCTACAGGCAAGATAACTGTACCTTTGGATATTTCTTCACTGTCTTTTTTGCAGATGGTAACACTGAGCATGATTTGTATGGGAGTTACCTGGACGCCTCCACAGGCTGAGATTCAGCGAGAAAGTGTTCTGCCCACGTCTCTAGCAACGATGCTAACCAATGTGATGCATAACCAAACTAGCAGGGACGAATTGGCACATCTCTTCACTCGTTGTGCCAAAGAGGGTGTCCAGGAAATGTATTATGCATTGATACCCTTGTTGACGGTGGAAGGTATTGAGGAATTTTTAGTACTACTCGATATGACAGTTGTTCTTGAACTGCTTTTTACATATCTGTGTGATACCGTTGATCTGCCCGCATTTGAGGCACAGGTCAAACGTCTGTGCCGTATACTGTGGCAATTTGGCGAAGAAGCGGTTCCCTATGCTGCACAACTGAGCCAACCAGCACCAAACAGAAGCCTCCGATTACAGACTGCCTCTATCAATATTCTTGGAGGAACGCAAGCTAGCAGTGCCGTGGAACCTTTGATTGCTTGTCTATCGGATCAGGAGCAGTATATTGTTGATCGTACAGTCAAGTCGCTATTACGACTTGGGCCAGAACTTAGCCTGCTTTCTATCTTACAGGAGCTTGAAAATCGCTCTCCTGGCGCAGCAACACGCCAGATTCACGAGGCTATTCTTAGCATACTCGTGTACTATCTTGAGGAGAAGGATCCACAAAAGCAACTCAGCGTAACTCAATACCAACATATCCTGGAGAGCATCATTTTCGTCCTTGACTCGAGCTATACTTTTGAAGCTGAGATCCAGCAACAGGCGCAGCAGCTTCTAGTTCACGTGGCGAGCGGACCAATTTCTTCACCTTCAGTGGTACATATATCATCGACAAGGGAAGCATCTGGTGTGACTACCACGGAAACCATTGACCCTGTGGCACAGATGGTGGTCAATCTTTTGATTAAATATCTCTCGTCGGCGGACGAAATGCTCTTACACAATGTAACGGATGTCCTCCAAGAAATAGGTAAAAATGCTACACCCTATATGCTGGAGTATCTGCGGCAAAATGCACCAGAAATTGTGCGGATGCGCCTGGTTGAAATCGTAAAGAATATCCATGATACGCGCTCTCTGCCAGGCCTACTGCGTCTTGTGGCTGATCCCTCTCTACTCGTGCAACAGCAAGTTGTAGCGGCTCTGCATAGTTATAGCCCTGCGAGTATTCCAGGCTTGATAGATCTCCTATTGTCGGATCCCAATGAGCTCGTAGCTGAAAGATCTGCCTATATTTTGGGTGAGATTGGTGAACCGGTCGTTATGCCTGTGGCTCAGATCATGCTCAGGATTGTACCAGGACGCACACGCTTGCTGGTGCAGATAGCGGAGCGCTTGCACGATGAGCGTATGTTACCCATGCTCATTACTCTCACGCGCACTGGTCAGGCTGATCCTTTGTTGACGATAGCTGTCGTACGCGCTCTCAGCCAGTTTACTACGAAAGAGGTAGTAGGACCAATTCTTGAGGTACTTGCCAATCCCCGACCACAGATCTATGAAGAAGCCATAGATGCCTTAAGCACCCTGGGTCACACCTCACTGGAAGGTCTGATACATGCCTTAGATGTCCAGGAGGAGACATCAGTCACAGCCCGTGTACGCCGTGCGTTGTTGGGTATGGAGCCTTTCCCAGGTGAAGACCTGGTACGCGCTATTCCTCTGTCCAGTGATGCCCAGGTCCGGCAAATCATGACTGTTTTGAGTATGCAGGGTGCTGATGCTGCTCATGTGCTTGTTCAGCATCTCTTTGACGAAGATCTGCGTACGCAGGGTTATGTGCGGCAAACATTAATTGATATGCCTGGGGCGATTGTAGTACCGGCACTGCTAGAAGTTATACATCGCCCAACCTGGCGTGAAGGAGTTGCTGAGCTTCTTCTCAGATATCCGGAGGCAATTTCACCACTGGTTAGCCTGTTAGGTGAGCCTGAGCGTGCTGATGCAGCACTAGCTATCCTGCCCCGATTTGGTCATGCGATACTGATGCCGCTCATCACGGGCCTGGCAGACTCGCGCTTGAATGTGCAGGAATACGCTCAACGTATAATTGTGACTTTAGTGCAGCAAAAGCCGACTGCAATTACTCAGGTTGTGCGTCTCTTTTCCTCGTCTTTACCTTTACGTGCCCATGAGTCACTCATGGAGATATTGACCAATGATCTGGTAACTGTAAGTATTCCTGCTCTGTTGGATGGCTTGGAAGACGCACACCTGATAGAGCATGTTTCTGATGCCCTGGTACGCCTGGCGAGAAGGCCCAACTGGCAGGGTCGCATACTGAATGAACTCCTGACATCTTTGCGTAAAGAAGAGCGTCGGCGTGGAGCAGAGATTACCTTAATTAAGGCAGGAGCTCTGGCGGTACACCCTGTAGGTGAACTGATCACTGACCGGGATCAAGCGGTGGCTCGGGCCGCATGTGATGTATTACGTGAAATCGGAGCTCCTGCTCTGCCTTTTATCTGGGCTGCTCATGGCGATACAAACAATCGGGCGCGTAGAGATGCTGCCATGAAGGTGTTTCATAGCATGCCAACTGATGCTATTAAAAATGCCCTGGTTGAAATGCTGAGTAGCGAAAAGTCAGAGGATATCGCCATGGCTCAGGCATTATTACTTGAACGTATCTATGAAGAAGCGGCGTTGCCACTGGCCAGCCATGAGATGATCCCGTCCTTGCTGGAATATGTCCAGATTCACGATAGAGAAGTAACCAGTTTGCGTATTATCGCTTTGCTGCTGTTGCTGGGTGGCGAAGCTGTAGTAAAGCACCTGGTAACTGTATTGTACGATTATCCGGAACACCATGAGCAACTTACGCATATCTTCCTGTTTTTAGGGGAAGAGGCTCCTGCAGCTCTGCAGAGAATAGTCAATGATATGCATGCGCCAGCCAGGCTGCGCGGGGAAGCTGTAAGTGTATTAGGCCTGTTAGGTCCGTTCAAGGAAGTCTACGGACCTGCACAGGCTCTGAGCAGTTATGGGCTGGTAAACAACCGTACAGGGATATTAAATCCCGATCAGCTTACAGTTTCCTTGCGCGCGCTGGGTAGTTTGCTAGCAAGTGGGGATTGGGATATACCAACACTGCAAAATCTGCGGCGTATCAGTCAGGATGGGAGTCCTCAACACGAACTCTACCAGGTCTTGCTGGGCTGGCGGTATACTCCCGAGATTATTCGCTTGCAGAATGAACTGCAAAACGAGCGCGAGGGTCGTAAAAACGAGATTATGAGTCTGACGGCACGCATTGTTCATGACCGGGAGCAGATTCATGAACTTGAGGAACAATTAGAGCAAGCGCATCATGAGCACGGCCTACGCAGTGATGAGCTTTCCCAGGTAAATCAGGAGCGAGAGACCATACGAAAGAACCTCGACCAGGTAGTGCAGGAGCGGGAAGCATACCGTGGAAGCCGGGACAAAGCCTTACAAGAGCGCGAGGTTTTCCGTACTAGCCTGGAGCAAGCTTTACAAATGCAGCAGAACTTACAAGCCGAAGTTACTCAATTGCAATCCTATAATGCCTTGCTCCAGCAACAGCTCAATCAACTGCGAGGTTCGCCATAGAGGTAATGGGAAAATTTTTGAAACTCATGTTGGGTTTGTGATGAAGGCGCTCGCCGAGCGCCTTCATCACAAACCCAACATCTTTATTTCTGGGCGTAGAAAGCAATTACGTCCTCTGCTGTGCGTATAACTTGTTCGCGCAAGGCCTGCGGTTCCACAACCTCTATTTGGGCGCCGAAACTTACTATGTATTCGCATGCAATATGCTCTTCATCAAAGCGCATGGAGAGTTGAATCCATCCATCCGCATCAGGAGCTTCGGCATGCTCGATGCTTGCAAATCTACTTGCGTAGCGCATCCGAGAGAGTATAGCCGGGTTTACTCTTACTGTCGCCAGATAGCGAGGGAGGTTAGCCTTGAAGTGGGCGGAAGATTGCTCCCAGTGTGCCGCCAGGTCGAAGTTTGGGGGCCGAATACATACTTGATCGGTTATAATGGCGCTCTGTACACGTGAGACGCGATAGGTGCGCATTTCACCCTCCACGGCGGCTACCAGGTACCACACATTTCCTTTCGCTACCAGACCAAGGGGATCGATAATCCGCACAACAATACTGTCATCTCCGCGCCGGTATGTGAAATGTACTTTGCGTTCCTGCCAAATAGCGTCCTGCAATGTCGATAGACAAGGAACAGCTTCCTCCGTACTATGCCAACTATTGGCATCGACATAGATGCGCTGGCGTGCATACTCAGCGTCACGACGAGATAGAGAAGGGAGGGCGGCAAGCAGTTTAATGAGAGCAGCTTCAGACGCCTGATGCAATCCCAGGTCGGTCAAGAGGCGGGCAGGTTTAGTGAGAAAGATCGCCTGGATCTCCGCCTCATTGAGGCCGGTCAAATTCGTCTGATAGGCCTCTAATAGGCTCCAGCCACCATTGATGCCACGTTCCGCGGTAACTGGAATACCAGAAGTACTCAATGCTTCCATATCACGGTGAATTGTGCGCTCAGATACTTCCAGGCGTTTAGCCAGTTCACGGGCTGTGAGGCGACGGTGTACCTGGAGGAGTAACAGGATAGAAAGCAAACGGTCAGCGCGCATAGAACCTCCTTGCTTCTTCAAACTAATTTTATCTCTGGTCATCATTCTACCAGAAAAATATGACAGAGGGTGTCATGAAGTGCCGCATATACTGCTGTTAGAATTCGAAAAAGTACATTTATGCTTAAAGAGGAGATACCTATGAAGTATGGTCTCACTTTTCCCGCTAGTCTGGATGCGCGTACACTGGCCGAACTGGCCCGGGAGGCAGAAGAGGCTGGGTGGGATGGCATCTTTTACTGGGATACTATCTTTGGGAATGATCCGTGGGTGGCGTTAAGTGCGGTTGCAATGCGTACTGAACGCGTGCGTATAGGCACGATGTTGACGCCGATTTCGCGTCGGCGTCCCTGGAAATTGGCTGGCGAAACTGTAGCTCTGGATCATCTCTCCAATGGTCGACTTATCCTTCCGGTTGGGCTAGGCGCTCCGGGAACAGGCTTTGATAAGGTGGGAGAGGAAACGGATCGTAAGACGAGAGCGAAGATGCTTGATGAAGGATTGGAGGTGCTCGAAGGCTTATGGAGTGGGCAACCGTTCAATTATAGCGGTGAACACTACGAGGTGCAGGATGTGACCTTTGAAATAACGCCAGTTCAGTCGCCACGTATCCCTATCTGGGTAGTTGGTGCCTGGCCACGTATGAAATCTATGCGACGGGTTTTGCGCTACGATGGTGTGCTTCCCGTCAAAATGAGTGAAGATGGAGCTTTTGTTGACCTCACTCCCGCTGATATCCAGGCTATAAAGATGTTTATTGAGGAGCAGCGTACGCAGAAAACACCTTTTGATATCGTGATGGAGGGTGAAACACCTGGCGATGACCGCGAGAAAGCGGCCTCGATCATTCGTCCTCTTGCGCAGGCTGGTCTTACCTGGTGGTTAGAAGCCGTGTGGTCTACGCCAGAATCACAAGGTGGATTAGAGGGTATGCGTGCTCGTATATTACAGGGACCACCACGTATCGAGGAGGAGGGGTAATATAGTAACGGAACCAAAACGGTACGCTAAGCTTTCAGTATGTCTTCGCCCTTGCTGCCTTTGTTCCCTTTAAGGTTCAGTATCAGCGCTATTGGCCTTCTTTCCCCACGTTTGCCGCTAATGAATAAAGCGGAGGAATGAAACAGAGATGACAGATCGATGACAAAAATGGGCAAGAATGTTCATGCCCCTGTCATTCTGCAAAACTATACTGTGGCTACACACTCATGCGATGAGCAAGTGAAAACATGAACTGGAGATCCTGCGTCGGCGCTATGCGCGCGGTGAGATCGATGGGAACACCTTTGATCAGATGCGCGAGCGCTTGGAAAGTTCTGGTCGACCCCGCGAGTAATCTCGGGGTTCGCCCCTGCCCTTTTCCCTGTTACTCTGACCCGACCTCGTCAATCTCTGACGAGGTCGGAACTTCACGACCTGGCTCCGTTCATATTGGGCCAGGCTGGCTTGCAAATCGGGCTTTAGGAGCGTAAGATGTCCCTTGAGTAAACAGGGAAGCATGAGTCTATGACCCCCACATTCCATGAAGCAAAAGATAGGAACATTCGAGAAGAGGAAAAGTCTCCCACGAGGCGATGCAGTGAGACCAGCACTCCCAGGAGAAAGGAACACGACCGCATGAGAACTCTCGTGAAGCCATTGGTCAGCAATGGCTATACCCTGGAAATGACACCGGAGAGGCTGGGCTGGCTCGAACCAACCGATACAAGCCTCCCACTGAAGCAGTTGAGGGAGAAGTATCACCAGAACGGCTACCTCTGGCTGAAGGGATTCTTTGAGCGAGACGTCATTCTGGACTTCCGTAATTATTTCTTTGAGACCATCTTTTCTGGCGCAAAAACGTTCTTTGAGATCGTCAGTTCGCAAGAGTACGAGGATTTCTGCACGATGCCTCGTCTCTGGAACTTCTATCAGGAGTTTCTAGAGGGAGAACCCTACTTGCATAAGCGCAAAATTATTCGCTTCACCCACCCGGGCGAAGATCACTGCACGGGTGGACACTACGACCTGATCTATCTGCGCGCAGGAACTGACAGACTCTGTACCAGTTGGATACCGCTTGGTGATATTCCCGTCGAAATGGGAGGCTTGCTCTACCTGGAGCATACAGACGCCGTGGGACGGCAGATGGAGGCCGAGTTTCGCGTGAAAAACGCTGATCTTCCTCCTGAAGAGCGTATCAATGCGTATAACCGCAACATGCGCGAGAGCGGCTGGGTCAGCACCAACCTTGTGGAAATGGCTGATCGTTTTAAAAGCCACTGGCTGATTGCCGATTATGAGGCCGGAGACATGGTGATCCACAGTCCCTATATGATCCATGCTGCCACCCAGAACCATGATCCATTGGACAGAATGAGGCTTTCCACCGACATTCGCTTCCAACGTGCGGATGATCTTATTGACCAGCGCTGGGCTAAAGACTGGGTTCCAGACGATAATTTATGATGGCAAGGCATTGCAATGAAAAACGACTACCAGACCTGTTGCCTTCACCGCGCAACACATCCTCCATCTTGATCGTAGATAAAGTGCGATGAACGATTTTATAACAAACATACGAGGAATACATGCAAAACATAGGCGGAGTACTTCTCTCGGAGCAAAGGAACACGCTTCATCTGCCGCAACAGACGACGATAGCGACAGTCCCCCCGATTATCACGGTTGAACACCTGGTAAAACGCTACAAACGCGAAGAAATCAACGCGGTTGATGCTATTTCATTCACAGTGGCTCCCGGTTCGCTCTTTGCGTTGCTCGGGCCGAACGGAGCAGGGAAAACGACGACCATCTCTATCCTGACAACAACGCTCACCCCGACCTCTGGCAAGGTCCTGATTGCGGGCTATGATGTCTCGAAACAGGCTAAAGCGGTACGTGAAACGGTTGGCATCATCTTTCAGAAACCAAGTCTGGATCTGAATCTGACTGCTGAGGAAAATATTCGCTTCCATGCGACGCTCTACGGTCTCTATCCCTTTCGCCCATCCTATCGCACGATGCCTCGTGCTTATCGAGAGCAGATCGAAAAACTCTCGACGGTCCTGGGCATCAGGGAAGACCTCTTTCGCTCGGTCAAAAAATACTCCGGCGGGATGAAGCGCAAACTAGAGATTGTGCGCAGCTTATTGCATCAACCCAGAGTCCTCTTTCTGGATGAACCGACCGCTGGTCTTGACCCATCTAGCCGCAAAAGTCTCTGGGACTATCTGCAACTGGTGCGCAAAGAAAACGGGACCACAGTGTTTTTGACCACTCATTACCTGGAAGAGGCCGAACAAGCAGATAATATCTGTATAATGAATAAAGGGAAGATCGTTGCTCGCGGCACGCCAGCCCAAATCAAGGCTGAACTCGTCAAGGAACATCTGCTCATTGACGCGGAGAACCGCGATGCGCTGCGCTCTGAGCTTACCCATCTTCATCTCCCATTTATAGAGATGCCCCAGTTTCGGCTCCCTCTCAACGCCGGAGCAATTCACGCGACGTTGAAAGCAATCGAGACGCCGCTCACCTACGTTCAGACACACACGCCGACACTTGAAGATGCCTATCTGAAAATCATCAAGGAAAACTAACATGTTTGGAACGGTACGAGAAGCCAATGCTATTGTAACTATAGCCTATCGTGACATACTGAAATTCGCGCGTGATCCAGCGCGATTGATCGCCACACTGGTCCTGCCGGTCCTCTTTATTGGTCTGTTTGGTGAGGGACTGCAAGCCACGCTCGGTTCAAGCCTTGGCTACAACTACCTCACGTTCGTTTTCCTGGGAGTGTTTGCGCAAACGCTGTTTCAATCGACCGCCCTTGGCATCGTTTCGCTGATTGAGGACCGCGAAAACGACTTCGCCCAGGAAATGTTTATCTCCCCCATCTCGCGCTACTCGCTTGTCTACGGAAAAATCCTGGGCGAGTCACTGGTGGCTTTTGCGCAAGCAGTGGTGCTTGTCGCACTTGGCGCCATCATTGGCGTACCAGTGCATTGGGTGACTCTCCCTGGCTTGCTCTTCGTTGCTCTTGTCACCTGTCTGCTGGGTGGGGCCTTCGGTCTGATCCTCCTCGCGACCATGGGCAGTCAGCGCGCTGCGAATCAGATTTTGCCTTTCTTAATCATTCCACAGCTCATCCTGGCAGGAGTCTTTAACCCACTCAAAGGGCTTCCCATCTATCTTGATCTTGTTTCCAGAATAGCTCCCTTGCGCTACGCGGTAGACCTGACACGAGCTGTCTACTATCTGGGGCAGCCAGCAGCATATAATAAAGTCGTTCTTGCTTCACCATTCATAAATCTTTTGATTATGATCGGAATGTTCGTAATTTTTCTCGTGATCGGCACAACAATCTTCGTGCGAAGCGAACGCAATAAATAATGTATACGACCTCCAAAGTGCCCATGAAAGAAAGAGAAATATGCGGAAAACAGCAAAAGCTTCACAGAAGACCTTGCGCACCATCGCTCTTGGAGTCGGCGCTGCCAGCATCCTTACTGTACCGCTAGCATCGGAAGTTCGGCTGAAGCAGGCAACACAGCCCTTGACAGATGCGTGGCAGCATCTGCCGATCGAACCTCGTCGTTCAACCTTGCTCGGTATCAGCTTTCGCTCGCCGCACGTTGCCGTGCTTGGATTAGATGCGCGAACCACTCTGCAAACCTTGCTCACCTATCCGTTTCAGCTCATTCGCCTGGGAGCCTACTGGAATCGTATAGAACCTGAACCAGGAATGTTTCTGACTGATGAACTTGATTGGCAGATCGATGCCGCCGAACAAGCAGGAAAGCAGATCATGCTGTGCGTTGGCCCCCTGAAAACCTTTAGCTATCCTGAGTTCTTTGTGCCAGCACACCATCTGAAACACCCTTTCCCAGAACATACCCTCATCAAGCCGTACGCTTATCCCTCACTGCTGACGGCCGCGACCGAATTCATCACCCGTCTTGCGGAGCGGTATAAACAGCGGAAAAGTATTGTCGCCTGGCAACTGGAACACGAAGCCGTTGATCCACTTGGGGTAGAACATACCTGGCGTTTGGATGTGTCCTTTGTCGAAAAAGAAATGGAAGCACTCAGAAAAGCCGATCCCACCAGACCGATTATGCTGAACGGCTTTTTGCCGACCTCTTTGCCGGTGCGTCTCTCCCAATGGTGGCGGACACGCGATCAGGGTGACTCACTCGCCGTGGCACAACGCATGGCAGATATGGTCGGGATCGACTACTACCCGCGTCACGCGCTGATGACCATTGGGGCAAAAACACTTTATATGGATGGAAGTAAGAGCCCCTGGCAGCAACGGAGACGGAAGCAAGTGTTCGCATGGACCCGTACTCATGGGCAAAAACTGCTGATTGCCGAGGGACAGGCAGAGCCATGGGAGACGGTGACGATCCCACCCAATCCCTACAAACAGGGCATGTACAGTTGTTTGCCAGAACACGTCATCACCAACTATAACACCTGCATGCGCTGGTCCCAACAAGA
>WNFM01321551.1_pt1 | contig 31965 bp, 29 predicted proteins | sample 5400271 | NCBI WGS metagenome assembly WNFM01 (sample SAMN13153352, study PRJNA577476) | soil metagenome | isolation source: 60 cm saprolite on Douglas fir-dominated hillslope | place: USA:California | collected 2013-09-17 | reverse complement strand
CTTTGACGATCCTCTCTATGTCGCGGTCTGGTATTCGCTCGGCTGCGGCGCCGTCACGCTGTTCGCTCGATTTGCTCTGCCGCGCCTGACGCGTTGGTGATCCGGCGCTGCCGGATTCCGGCGGATATTTCCTGCTGCGTTCGATCTGCCCTTGGTCGCCCGCTGGTCGCCATGGAAGAAAGTGCATCGTCCGGCTCTGGCCTGAACGTCGCCGCCGCAGCGCGTTCCCGTCGATCGCGCGAACGTGAAATCGATCGCGGTTCATGCGCTGTAACCGACCGTCGACGAGGCCCGAAAGTCGGACTGTGTGCCACACGGCACACGAACCGACGACAACCGGAGTGAAAGATATGTCCGTACGAAACAAAGTGTCCGCGGCGCTCCTGGCCAGTGCCGTGACGGCAGCGCTGGGCTCGGCCGCATTCGCCGCCCCGCTGACCAAGGCGGAAGCCAGTGCCGCCCAAGCCGCCGGGAAGGAGAAATGCTACGGCGTTGTGCTGAAGGGACAGAACGACTGCGCCGCCGGCGCCGGCACCACCTGCCAAGGTACCTCGACCGTCGATTTTCAGGGAAATGCCTGGAAGTTCGTGCAGCACGGGACCTGCACGACGCTGGATCTGCCGGGCGGCCGGCATGGTTCGCTGACGCCGCTGAAGCGCGACGCGTCCTCGTAGTCGCGGAAGACCAGCCGGAAAGCGGAGACGAGAATGAATGCAATCACGCGCATCGGCGGCTCGCGCCGCACAGACCGTTTCCGCTTTCCGGCATATTCCGTGACGGGTTTGGCCGGGACGAGCTTCAAGCACGAGCACTTGCCGGCCATCCAGGCGCAAGCAAGCCAGGACGGCTTCTTCGAAGTGCATGCCGAAAACTATATGGGCGCCGGCGGCCCGGCCCACCGAGCGCTCGAGCGCATCCGCAGCGACTATCCCGTCTCGCTCCACGGCGTGTGCATGTCGATCGGCGGGCCGCAGCCGCTCGATCTCACGCACCTCGCCCGGTTTCGCTCGCTGATCGAGCGCTACGAACCGGCGCTGGTCTCGGAGCATCTCGCTTGGTCGGCGCACGAGACCACCTATTTCAATGACCTGCTGCCGCTTCCCTATACGCAGGCCACGCTCTCCCGCGTCGCCGCTCATATCGACGAGGTGCAAGATGCGATCGGCCGGCCGATCCTCCTGGAAAACCCGTCGACCTATATCGCTTTCTGCGAGTCGACCATGGCCGAGACGGACTTCATCCGCGCGCTCGTCCAGCGCACCGGATGCGGGCTGCTTCTCGACGTGAACAACGTCTTCGTTTCGGCAACCAACCAGGGCTATTCCCCGCTCCACTATCTGAACGCTTTCCCGCTTGGGCACGTGGGCGAGATCCATCTCGCGGGTCATGCCGAACAAGCCGATGACGAAGGAGACCTCCTGCTCATCGACAGCCACGACCGGCAGGTGGCGCAACGCGTCTGGGACCTGTTCGAGATTGTCGCCGGACGCTGCGGGCCGCTTCCGACGCTTGTCGAGTGGGACGGCAACATCCCCGAATGGTCCGTGCTGCAGGCCGAGGCTCACGCGGCGCAAGCGATTCTAGACCGCCATGCGGGCGCTTCGGACGGTTCTCGCGATGTTCGCCGCTGATCGCCTATGCGGTGAGGGACGAGGCTCCCGTTCCTATGCCGACATGCTGTCGCCCGGCTTGATCGATCCGGAATACCCGGTGCCGGCCGGCGTCATAGGACCGAACGGCAAGCGAGCCGCCATGCGCTACAACGTCTATCGGAACAACATTATTGTCAGCCTGATCGACGCTTTGGCGGCTAACTTTCCGGCGACGCAGCGCATCACCGGTGTCGAATTCTTCCGCGCGATGGCCCGCTTCCACATTCGCGCCACGCCGCCGACCTCGCCATTGCTGTTCGAGTACGGCCGCGACTTTCCACGCTTCATCGAGACCTACGAATACGCCCAGCCGATGCCATGGCTGGCCGACGTCGCGCGCGTCGAGCGTGCCTGGTTGGATGCCTATCATGCCGCCGACATGCCGCCGCTCGCAGGGCCGGAGCTCGCCGCGATCCTTCCGGAGGCCCTCGCGAATGCCGTGTTCGAGCCGCATCCGGCGACGCGGATCGTTTGCTCCGAGTTTCCCGCCATGTCGGTCTTCGTCATGAACCGCGGCGACGGACCCGTTGGGCGCATCGAGAACATCGTGCCGGAGGATGCGCTGGTCACTCGTCCGGACCAAGAGGTCGCCATTCGGCTCCTTCCGCCGGGCGGGGCGGATTTTCTGACCCAACTCATGTCGGGCGAACCGCTTGGAGAGGCCGCCGCCGCGGCGCTCGAAGCGTCGCCTGACTTCGACTTGTCGACCAACATCGCCGGCATGATCGAAGCCGGCACCTTCGCAGCCGTACGCGTTGGAGATCATTGATGAACATGGCGACAGAACCGCGCATCATCCGAGGCAGGAGCGAGCTTCGGCTCCTCGGCCTGGTCGACAGGGCAATTGGAGTCATCCGCGCGATTGCCCGACCGTCCTTCGTCCAACTGGTGCTGCGCATTGCGCTGGCGGTCCCGTTTTGGCGATCGGGAATACTGAAGTGGTCGGGGTTCCTGCAGCTAAACGACACCGCTGTGCTGCTGTTCAGCGACGAGTTCAAGCTGCATCTCCCCGGGGGGCCGTATCCCTTTCCGGCCCCGGAAGTCATGGCCTTCATGTCAGGTTCGGTCGAGATACTGGCTCCCATCTTCCTCGTTCTCGGCCTTGCCACGCGCTTTGCCGCGCTCGTGCTCCTGGTCATGACCTGCATCGTCGAACTCACCGTTCCCGACGGCTGGCCCGTTCATATCACCTGGGCCGCGATGGCGTTGGGCATCATGGCATGGGGACCTGGCCGCTTGTCGGTCGACTACGGCATACACAAGGCGGTGCGGATCGACCGATCGTAGCGGGGGGATCTTCAGCACTCGCTCGGGGGCCGATTCACCTCCTCGGCCAGCTGACTGCAACTTCCGCGGCCCGCTGGTCGCACCCTAAGGAGCGACAGACCTTCGCCCGGGTGATGAGGCCGCATCAGGAATGGGACGCCTCCAATGTTGCCGCGGCAAGCGTTTGGCCGTCGTCGGGCTGCAGGAGGACCGCGAGCCGTTCGCCCATAGGAACTTGGAGACTATTGTGTCATGCAAGCGGGGCCGCCTGCGACATTGAGCTCGTCTAGTCGCCTTTGGGTCAAACTGAGAAGGCCATGCGCCAGCAGGACGCGGTTGCTCTTCCCTCAACAGCAGACGCGTCGACTGGATACCGATCCCCAGAATGTGGTCAGTCGACGCCTCTCTTGGCGGCGGTATCGACCGAGAGGATTGCGTCGATAAAGGAGGCGAGCTCTGCCGTCGCCGGGGCGGCGAAGAGCGTCGCGGGAGGGCCCTTCTCCCAGATGCGTCCTTGATGCATGAAGACGATAGTGTCGGCGCTGCGCTGCGCAAAGCCCATCTCGTGCGTCACCAGCACCATCGTCATGCCGTCCGCCGCCAGCGTCTCCAGCACGCGCACGACCTCGCCGATCAGCTCGGCATCGAGCGCCGCGGTGATCTCGTCGAAGAGGACGAGGCGCGGCTCCATGGCGAGCGCCCGGGCGATCGCGACCCGTTGCTGCTGGCCGCCTGAAAGCTGTTGCGGGTAGGCGTCGATCTTGTCGCCGAGATCGACCATCGCCAGAACCTTGCGCGCGAGAGCCCGCGCCGCCTCGAGCTTCATGCCCTTGGCCGCGGTCGGGCCGAGCGTGATGTTGCGCTCGACGGAGAGATGCGGGAAGAGATTGTAGCTCTGAAAGACGATGCCGATCTCGCGACGGAGCTCCTTCAACCGGCGAGGCGTCGGCGCGAACACCTTGCCGTCGAACTCGATGGTGCCGCTATCCGGCGTCTCCAGCCCGTTGATGCAACGGAGCAGCGTGCTCTTGCCCGAGCCGCTTCGTCCGATGATCGCGACGACCTCGCCGGGCTCGACCGCGAGCGAGACGTCGTCGAGAGCCTGATGCGTGCCGAACCGCTTAGAAATGCTTTTTAATGCCAAGATTGGCATCGATGCGCCTTTCGAGGGTCTGCGCCAGGAGCGAAAGCGGCCAGCAGAGGATGAAGTAGAGCACCGCGACGATCGGGTAGACGATCATCGGCTTGAAGGTCGTGTTGGTCATCAGCTGCCCGGCGCGCGTCAGCTCGACGAAGCCGATGATTGCGGCGATCGAGGTGCTCTTGATGAGCTGGACCGCGAAGCCGACGGTCGGTGGGATCGAGATGCGCGCCGCTTGCGGCAGGATGACGTACCAAAGCTGCTTCGGGACGCTGAGCGCAAGGCACGCGGCGGCCTCCCATTGCGGCCGTGGAATGGCTTCGATCGAGCCGCGCCAGATCTCGCCGAGAAAGGCACCGGAATAGAGGGTGAAGGCGAGCAGCACGGCCGGCCAGGCTTCGACCTGTATATTGAAAAGCACCGCAAGCCCGTAATAGACGACGAAGAGCTGCATCAGCACGGGCGTGCCCTGGAAGAGCTCGATATAGCCTATGGCGAGCCAGCGCAAAGGGCGCGATGGCGCCGTCCGCAAGATCGCGATGAGGAGCCCGAGAATGCCGCCGCCGAGAAGCGCGCCGAGCGACAGCAGCAAGGTCCACGGGATGGCCTTCAGGAGGTAGAGGAATTCGGACAGGCCGAAGCTGCGCCCCATCATGCCCTCACGCCGTCCGGCCGCGCTCGAACACGGCCCAGTAGATGGCGCTGAGGCTGGCCCGGAAGCCGAGTGACATGACGAGATAGAGGCCCGTGGCGACGAAATAGAACTCGAAGGAGCGGAAGGTCGTCGATTGCAGCGAATTGGTGATCGCCGTCAGCTCGACCGCCGAGATCGTCGAGACCACGCTCGAGCTCAGCATCAGCAGGATGAACTGGCTGGCGAGCGCCGGATAGACCGTCTTGAGCGCCGGGAAGATGATGATGAAACGGAAGATCTGGAGACGCTTGAGGCCGAGGGCGCGCGCCGCCTCGACTTGTCCCTGCGGAATCGCGTCGATGCCGGCGCGCACGATCTCGCTCGCATAGGCGCCGAGATTGACCGTCATGGCGACGAGCGCCGCGGTATTGGCGGTGAGGCGAATGCCGATTACCGGCAGCGAGAAATAGAAGATGAAGATCTGAACGAGGAAAGGCGTGTTGCGGATCAGCTCGACATAGCCCGCCACCAGCCAGCGGATGGCGGGCGGTCCCGCCGACTTGCCGTAGGCGCAGATGACGGCAAGGCAGAGGCCCAACGCCATCGCCGTGGCGGAGAGCTCGATCGTGAGCCAGGCGCCCGCGAGGAGCTCCGGGAAATGATCCCAGACGACATTGAACTGAAAGACGTAGTTCACGCCCGATGTCTCCGGTCAGCCGACGCGCGGCGGTGCCTCTATGGATGACTGCCGCCGCCGCCGCGGAGGGGATGCGGCGGCGCCGAAGCGACGTCAGAACACGGGCAAGGGCGGCAGGTCTATACCGGTGTATTTCTTGTAGATCGCGGCGAGCGTGCCGTTCTGCGTGTTGAGGAAGATCCAGGTATTGATCCACTCGCGCAGCTCGAAATCGCCGTGGCGCACGATCGGCGCGTAAAAGGCGGTGGTCACGGTGAGCTTCGTCTCGATCTGCTTGTCCGGGTTGCCGTCGGCGACGGTCTTTCCGGCAAAGGAGGTCATGGCGACGGCATCGACCTGGCCCGAGAGCAGCGCCTGGATCCCCTGCGGCGCCATCTTCGGCACGGTCGCCTCCTCGAGCGTCGCGCGGGTAATGCCGATGCGCTTGCCGACGAGATCGGCCGGCGCCGCGATGGCGGTGCTCTTGGGTCCGAAGATGACGATCGAGAGCGCGCCGTTGGGATGGCAATACATCACCGCCTTGGCCCGGTCGGTGGTGACCGAGATCGAGGCGATGGTGACATCGGCCCGGCCGGCGAGGAGCGAGGGGATGCGACCGGTCGAAGGAACTTGCACGAATTCGAGCTCGACGCCCATGTCCTTCGCCATCTGGCGCGCGACCGCGACATCCGAGCCGTCGGGCTGGCCGTCCTTGTCGAGAATGCCGAAGGGCGGGTTGCCGACATCGATGGCGACGCGAAGCTTCTTCTCCTTAAGCACCTTGTCGAGCGTGCTCTCGGCGCGCAGCGGCTGGCCGCCCAGCATCGCCGGCAGGGCGATGAGCATCACCAGCGCGAACGCTCTCACGCACATCCTCATAGCGTCTTCTCCCCTGGATGGATTGTTGCCGTCAGGTCCGGAGAGGCCGGCCAGATCTTCTTATAACCATTTGATTCAATGAGATGATAGCGCTTTCATCATAGCATACGCCAATGACAAGTCAAGCCACGACTGGCTTCGTGACGCGCACGCGTCGAGGACGCGATCCGATCGCCTCGCGCGCCGGGCCGGTCGAGCCGCGGATGATGATTTCGGCCTCAAGCTCGATCTTCCTCGGGCCCGACTTTCCGTTGATCTTGTCGAGCAGGAAATCGGCGATCCGGGTGCCGATCCCGTCCGCTGGAATATGGACGGTGCTGAGTGATGGGTCGAGCTGCGCCACGATCTCGAGATCGGAGAAGCCGGCGACCGAGACCTCCTCAGGCACGCGGATGCCGAGCGCGCGGCACTCGAACAGCGCGCCGATGGCGAGCGTGTCGGTCGTGCAGGAGATCGCCGTCAGATCGGGATGCGCGGCAAGGAGGGCCCGCGTCGCGCTCCGTCCTTCGGTGATGGTCTGCGCCATCGCCGTCAGCTGCCGGGGAGCGTCGGTGATCCCGTGATCCTCGAGACAGCCGAGGATGCCCTCGAGCCGTGCCGCGATCCGGTCGTTGAGGCTCGGCGGCGCGGTGACGATGCCGAAAGCGCGGTGCCCGAGATCGATGAGATGGCGCGTCAGGCGATAGGAGCCGCTCCGATTGTCGAAGCCGATACAGGGATGCGGGTTCTGCCCGTCGAATTGATAGGTGTTGACGTAAGGAAGCTTGCGCGAGCGCAGCAGACGGTAGACCTCGGGAGCGTGGCGGTGGCCGACCAACGCGATGCCGTCGACGCCGTGCTCGATGAGGGCGCGGACTTGCCGCGCCTCCTTCTCCTCGTCGTAGTCGCTGGCGGCGACCAAGAGCTGATAGCCGAATTCCTCCAGCCGCCGCTGCAGCGCTTCGACGCCGGCCGCGAAGATGCCGATGCCGAGCGTCGGCACGACATTGCCGATCGTGAGGGAATGGCGCGAGGCGAGCGCCCGCGCCGCGCCGTCCCGGACATAGCCGAGCTCGCCCATCGCGCGCACGACACGGTCGCGGATTTCCGGGCTGACTTTCGCAGGGTGATTGAGCACGCGCGAGACCGACGCAGCTGAGACGCCGGCACGCCGAGCGACATCACCCAGATTGACCATGTGAGGAACGATACTGGTGGGAGTCGAAAATAACCAGGACCTACCGGAGATGCAACGGACCGAGACGATCGAGGAGACGGCTGAGCTCTTCAACCGGGCCGCTGTTGTGCGCGGTCGCTCTGTTGACGAGATGACCAGGTCAATCCGTTGCTGCGACGGACGAATCCCGGGACATTTCGCCGGCAGGCCGGAAAATCCGCACGATCTCGTACATGCCCGGCTCGAATGTCGCGATGGTGAGCGCCTCCTTCAGGAACGGCAGGGGGCCGGGATCCTGCCGCATGGCCTGATAGTCTTCCGCGTTGCGCCACTTTGCATACATGGTCACCTTCGTGCCGTCGATGCTGCGATGGAGCGTCGCGGAGATGAAGCCCGGCGCGCGGTCGACCGAGCCATCGGTTGCGCGCGTGAGAAGATCGACAAGCCGCTGCTGGTTGGCCGGCTCGACCGTGGAGACATTTATCAGCGTGATGATGCCGTCTTTCTCAACCTCGGAAGCCGCCATAGCGTACCTCGATGGAGGACGTGCTGATCCGCGTCGGCATCGATATGAGTCGCGTGCGAGGGCGCAGCGTCTTGGGCACTTCGAACAAGCGGAAGAAGCGCGGACCCATCAGCGTCTCTTCGGATGTCGGCAGGCCCGCGGCGGCTGCCGTGCCGGCAACGCAGTGCTGGAATCGTACCGGGTTGTACTTGGCGAAGAGCTCGAGCTTCGCATTTGTGAGATCAAAGGTCTGGGGCCGCTCCAGGATCCACTCCGCAGTGGCGCCGGATATGGCAGGTCTGATCGTGGCTGTCTTCGCGGGCGTCAGCCACACTTCCGGCGACTGCTCGACAAAGATGGTGATCTGATTCAGCGGAGCGAAGGTGCGGAACACCATCACGACATAATGCGGATCGATGACCCAGACCATGGCCATGACCGAAACCCCCGCATCGACCGTGATGTTGGTGAGCGTCTTTTTTGTGATGATGACCTGATTGCGCGCCCACCACTGAAACCAGGCGGAATACTGGCGGGTCTTCGTACCGTTGGCATCGACGGTGAGGATCTGTTCCGTCCCGATCTGCGGCAGCGTCGAGTCAAGATACCGCCTGTTGCCGTCGAACCCGATCCATGCGACGCAATGATAAGGGTTCGTCTGACCGCTGGGGCCTTGCTCTGACGGCGGCGGCAATTCCGGTGTTGGCACCGTCCATTCGCCGAACATCAGCACGAATTGCTGGCCACCGTTTGGCACGATGGAGGCGCCGCACCAGTTCGAGCTGTACTCGAACCGGGTCTTATTGGGAAGGATTTGCCGGATACTCGGCTTCTGCAGGAGGGCAAAAAAGTCTTGTTTCAGCTTGGGCAGGCGAAAGGTGAACGGCTTCTCGAACAGCCGCAGCCATGCCTTGCGCAACTCCGGTTGCTTATCGCCGTCCGGCCCCTGCGGCAGCCCGTATTTAGGGGATCGAAATTCGGCGGTGGAAAGGGAAAACTCAGTTTTGACGGACCCTTGCCGGTACCGCCACCTTTCTTCTTCCCCCGTCCGGTCTTCTCCCGTCCGGTCGTCGATCCCGCTTTGGTCGACATCGCCATCTCCTGAGTTATTGCCGCAGCGGCAGGATCACGGCCACTCCTTCCGCGCCTCCGGGAGGACGGTCAGGTATTCCTGCGTACCCTGGAGATAGGGCAGTATAGCCGTCGCAAGTTGCTCTCCGGCGAGCGAGTCCGACGGGTAGTGGAGACCAGCGATCTCCCGGTTGCGGGCGATGCGCCATGCCAACGCCTCAAGATCGATCGTCATCGCGGCCTGCTGAGGGGCCAGAGACAGGACGTCATCCAAAACGTCCGCAATCAGATGCGCTTCTGTCGAATGTCCGCTCGGATAGGAGGGGTGTCCCGGAACCGGGATCGGCGGTAGGAGCGCCGGGCAGATTTGCGACGGGCGGGGGCGTGGATCGTAGGTTCCGACTATTCCCGCCTTGAAGTGCAGAACCGTGAACGTTGCGACAATGCTGGCAAGGTTGATAAGCCGGAACGTGTATGGATAGCCGCTCGGACTCATTGTCAGCAAGGCGAGGAAGTAGCTGGCAAACTCCTCGTTCTGAGCGACGATCTCGCCAAGCGCGTCGGCGCGTTCGTCTCGCGCGGCGACCACAAGCTCATCGATCTCAGTATCCGTGTTAGCCGTTGTGTTGTCCCACGGCGCGACGCTTATAGTTTGCCACCCGGTGGCGGCATACTCGCTGAGCGCACACCATGCGCGCCATTCGGCGCCCCAGCGGCGATCCGGATAGACGACGATGTTCACCCTGTTCTGTTCGATTGGGCTGCCCGGCGGTTCATCCACGGTGACGAACGGCAGATCCACCCGATCGGGGAGGATCGGCGTTCCTCCGAGGCCGCCGTTTACGGCGCCGACGCCTCCCGCGTTACCTGCGTTTCCGGCATTGCCTGCGTTACCGGCCATTGGATTCCTCCCATGGCATTGGTCGTGTTCAGGGAGATTAGACCTTCTTCCATGTCTAACGTGTGAGTTGTCCCACACTCGTTGCCCGATTTATTCAGGCAGTCCCGCACGCCGGAGGCGGTCGACAAAGAGATCGGCGATATGCCCTTTCAATGGCGTACGGGACCGGAATGTCTTAAGTCGGAAATCCGGCTTCGCCACCATGATGCTGGATGCAATGGCACGTGCCTCGTCAATCCGATCTGCGGCGACGAGGCTTGCTGCAAGGCAACGCAAATTCGACAAATGTCTGCCGTGGCTCGCAGCAGTAACTCCCCACGCGATCGCCTCGTCGTATTCCCCGGCTATGTAGCATGCCTGTGACAATGCATGCTCGTGCCAGCAGCCGGCATCAGGTCCGATCGGGGACAGGCGAAGCCCCTGCCGCGCCCGCGTCACGGCCGCAGCGGCATCGCCCATCCAGCCGCACACGTAGCTGCTGAATGTCCAGGCGAGCGCACAGCTCGGCCCGATCGCAATAGCGCGTTCCAGGATCGCCAGCCCTCCCTCATGGTCCTTTTCCAGGAATCCTCGCAGATGCCCGTGGATTGCCAAAGCCAGGGCGTCGTTGTGGTCGCGTTCGACCGCGCGCTGCGCCGCTTCCGCAGCGGCAAGGCGATCGGCATGCTCATGACGCGACCATCCTTGCCCGATGCGAAAAAGCTGCAGATACGCAAGATGCGTGAGAGCGGTGGGGTAGTTCGAATCGAGCGCGATCGCTCTTTTCAGCAAGTCCTGTGCTCTGGCAAGCGCAGCCCGATCCCGAACGTAGAGCTGATCCAAGGCCTGGAGCGTAAGATCGTAAGCGGTTATGGTGTTCCGGTCCTTGTGGGACGCCCGGCGAAGTTCCCGCTCGCGCACATACGGTGCGATCGAGCTGGCAGTCCGCAGCGCAATCCGGTCCTGCAGATCGAAGATGTCGGCCATATTGCCGTCGAACTGGTTTGCCCACATCGACTGTTGCGTGTCGGCGTCGTCCAGCTCCACGGCGATGCGCACCTGATCGCTCGCCCGGCGAACGCTGCCCCGCAACACGTAATTTACATTGAGCTCCTGGCCGATCCTTTGCACGTCAGGCGACGCGTCCTTGTAGCCCATCGTGGAGCTGCGCGAGACGACGATCAGATCCTTTAGGCCACCGAGAACGCGGACGATGTCGTCCACCATTCCTTCCGCGAAATAGGCATCCTTCTGATCCTCCTGCGAGGTGCGGAACGGCAATACGGCCAGGGAAGGGCGATACTCCGCGCCGATATCGACCGCTTGCGCAACGGATTGCCGGTGGATTGCGGGCGTTGCCGTCGCGGAAAGGAAACTCGAGGCAGCGATCACATAGACAGCAATAGGATCGCGGATATTCTTGAGTCGTTGCTCCCCGGCCCAGAGGTAATCAGCCGGCACGACGCGCTTGACCTGCTCGAACACAGCGCCTGACAGACAGATGCTGCCCGGCTCGGCGATCTGCTCGAGACGCGCGGCGACGTTCACGGCGTTGCCGCCCGTGCGGCCGCTCTGCACCATGATCTCGCCGGAATTGATCCCGATCCGGTACCTAATCTGCTCGCTCTCGGGTAGCCTGGCGTTACGCCTACCGGAATCGGCCTGGATACGCAGCGCGCATTTCAGCGCTTCAACGGAGCTCGGGAACTCGGCCATCAGCCCATCCCCGGCAAAACTGAACACGCGGCCCTTAGCCCTCTCGATGTCCTTCACGACCCGGGCAATTTCCGCGCCGACACGACGATGCGTGTCCTCCTCGCTGCGGCCCATCAGGGCGCTGTAGCCACTGATGTCCCCCGCAAGAATGGCCGCCAGTCGTCTTACGATCTTGCTCCCGGCTCCGCGACCGGGCGGCTCCGGATGATTGTCCCCTATGATCATAGACGCGCCACCCCCATCGAGGGGACTGTTCGGAGGACAGGTTAAGCCCTATTCCATGCGCCCTCAACTCCGACAGCGCCCCACCATGGTATAGGCTGGCGAGCGAACGAGACGAAGCGGGAGTCCCCCATGGCAAAGGCGCTTGAGGGCAGGGTCGCGCTGGCGCGGAGGCGACGCGAGCAGCAGGACGAGGGATAGCCCAGCAACTAGGTGCGGCCGGGGCCAGACGCCGGCAGCCGCACGTGCGACAGTCGCGCAAATCCCCGCGACAACCAGATGCGGCGACCGGATTCGGAGGCCCCCAATGATCGATCAGGCGACCTTGCTTACCTATTTGGCGGTACTCACCGGGTTTGTCTTCATCCCCGGACCGGCGGTGCTTATGACGCTGGCCCGCGCAACAAGCTCGGGGACGCGGGTCGGCATGGCGACCGGGCTCGGCATCGCCGGCGGCGATCTCGTCCATACGGCCATGGCCGTCTTTGGCCTTTCGGCCGTTCTTGCCGCATCGGCTACGCTCTTCAACCTCATCAAATATTTGGGGGCAGCCTATCTGGTCTACCTTGGCATCAGGGCGATCGTCGCGCGGACGGATAGTGGATTGCTGGCGCGAACGCCGCCCATAACGGCGCGCAAAGCCTTCCGCCAAGCCGTTCTCGCCGAAATGCTCAACCCCAAATCCGCGCTGTTCTTCCTCGCCTTCCTGCCGCAATTCGTGCAACCCCGGAACGGTGCCGTTCCGGCGCAATTGGCCGCGCTTGGCATTCTCTTCGTCGTCATGGGCGCCGTCAGCACCATGCTATTCGCGATCGCCGCAGGTCGCATCGGCAAATTCCTGCGGCGGAACCCTGGGGTCGTTCGTTGGCAGGGCAAAGTGGTCGGCGCGATCTACTGCGCCTTGGGCGTCCGCTTGGCGCTGCAGGAGCGCTGATGCGGAAACAGCCTCTGTTCAATCGCCCGCAAGTCCCTTCGACTTGCGGATCGCCATGGCATCCGGCGAGAGCATGAATTTGACGAAATCTCGCGCGGCCGCCGTCTCGCCCGACTTGGCGGACACGCCGGCGGCATAGGTCGATTTGCTGTTCGGATCGGCGGGAAAAATCGCCCCCCCCCCCCGACGCCCGGCGCCATGGCTATCTCGCTGGTTTGCGCCACCCCGATCTCGGCCTTGCCCTCGCCGACGGGGAAGGCACCCTTGCCCGGCTCGGTGAGAATGGCCTTCCGCTGAACCTCATCGGTGAGTCCGAGCTGCTGGATGATGCCGGCGAAGTAGTTCGACGACGAACCGCCCCCCGCGGGATCGCTGAACGAGATGGTTTTTGCGTTGAGAATGACGGCTTTCAGAGCGTCGGGCGTCGCTATGTCCGGCTTCGCTGCGCCGCGCCGATAGGCGAGCGACGCGCCGTTAACGCCGAAGATCGCCGTCGAGCCAGCCAAAACGATGCCCTGCTCGACCAACTTCTCCAACGCCTTGTCGCCGGCGATCGCGACATCGAAGGCTTCGCCCGCCGCGGTCTTCCGCCCGACGATCGCGGCCGGATCATAGTGCACGACGAGCTTGTTGCCCGAGGCCTTCTCGAAGGCCGGAACCAGCTCTTCGAGGGCCCTTGAGCTCGGCGGAAGACGCCGGCATAGCGACGGCGAGGAATGCAGTCGCGACGAGCGCCGGCGCGGCAATCGAAGACCATGGCGTTTGCATGCTCACCCCCAAGACATCGCCGCACAGAAACAGGCCGCCCCTGGCTGACGGACAATTGGTAGCACTACTATTCGTCCGATATCTCCCCGTTTTGACCATGCGATCCCCTACCCGTAAGGGGGGAGCCGCATGAATCTGATGACGGCGCGGCAGGAAGATTTTAGAGTCGGGGAAAGCGCCGCGGCAGCCCGATCAGCCCGCCGGCGCGCAACCGGGAGGAAACAGATGGCGGGAAATCTCGTTGTCCGGCGGGCGTTGCTCAAGACCGGGCTCAAGGCCGGGCTCACGGCGGGATTGGGCGGGCTGGCGCTCGCCGGGGCGCGGATTCCGGGTGCCTTCGCCCAGGACAGGCGGCTGCGCATGTTCTGGTGGGGTGCCAAGGACCGCGCCGACCGCACCTTCAAGGTCAATGCGCTCTATGCGGCGCGCAATCCCGGCGTGACGATCGACGGCGAGACGCTCGGCTGGGGCGATTACTGGCCGCGTCTCGCGACCCAGGCGGCCGGGCGCAACGTCCCCGACATAGTGCAGATGGATTACCGCTACATCTTCGAATATGCGCGGCGCGGCGCCCTCCTGCCGCTCGACGAGTACATGCCCGCGGTGCTCAACATCGCCGATTTCGGCAAGGATGCGATCGATAGCGGCCGGGTCGACGGCAAGGTCTACGGCGTCAGCCTCGGGCTCAACTCGACGGCGGTGCTCTATAGCAAGACGGCGTTCGAGGCGACCGGGCTGAAGCCGCCGACCTTCGAGACGAGCTGGGCCGAGTATCCCGCAATCTTCGCCGAGCTCACCAAGGCGGCGAACAAGGAGGGGTTCTGGGGCAGCGAGGATGCCGGCGGCTCGGAGACCGCGCTCGAGGTCTGGCTGCGCCAGCGCGGCAAGGCGCTCTACGACAAGGACGGCAAGCTCGGCTTCGGCGCCGGCGAGGCCGGCGAATGGCTCGCCTTCTGGGACGACATGCGCAAGCGCAAGGCCTGCGTTCCGGCCGACGTCCAGGCGCTCGACCGCGGCAGCTATGACAGCTCGATGATGTCGCTCGGCAAGGCGGCGACCGCCTTCCAGCACTCGAACCTGCTCGTCACCTTCCAGACGCTGAGCAAGGACAGCCTGGCGATGACGATGTATCCGCATGGCGGGGCGGGGGTGAAACCGGGCCAGTACCTCAAGCCGTCGCAGATGCTGAGCGTCTATGCGCGCACCAAATTCGCCCCCGAGGCGGCGCGCATCGTCAATTTCTTCGTCGAGGATCCCGAGGCGGCCAAGATCCTCTCGGTCGAGCGCGGCGTGCCGGCCTCGGCGACGATGCGCAAGCTGATCACCCCCGAGCTCAACGAGCTCGACCAGCAGAGCATCGTCTATATCTCGATGGCGTCGGAGCGCGTCGGGCCGCTGCCGGCGCCGCCACCCAACGGCGCCGGCGAGATCCAGCGGACGCTGCGCCGGATCAACGAGGAGGTCGGCTTCGCCCGCCAGACGCCTGTTGCCGCCGGCAAGCAGTTCGTCGAAGAGGCGAAGTCGATTCTCGATCGCGGCTGAGGCGCGCCGGAAGCGACGATGGCTTGGACCACGGGATGCGTCCTTCGAGACGCGCTCTGCGAGCGCTCCTCAGGATGAGGGAGATTTGTGAATGCCACCGACAAGCTACCTCATCCTGAGGAGCGCCGAGAGGCGCGTCTCGCCGTTCGAGACGCCGCCTGCGGCAGCTCCTCACGGTGACGGGGACGCAGGATCGTAGTGCAAGCGACTGTCGAAACGCGTCCTAAAGCGCGTGAGGGCCTGCGCATGGGCGGCATCGGTGCCGGTACGCCGCATCGCCGCCTGTCGCGGGCGACGCGCGGCGACTGGCGGGCCTATCTCTTCCTGCTGCCGTGGTTCCTAGGGTTCTTCGGCCTCACCCCCGGGCCGACCCTCGCCTCGCTCTATCTCTCCTTCACCAGCTTCGACCTGGTGCAGAGCCCGCGCTGGATCGGCGCCGCCAACTACATAAGGATCGCGACCAGCGACGTCAATTTCATCGCCGCGATGAAGGTGACCTTTCTCTATGTCGCCCTCGCCGTGCCGTTCAAGCTCGGCTTCGCCCTCGCCGTCGCCATGGCGCTGAACAAGGGGATCAAGGGGCTGCCGCTCTATCGCGCGATCTTCTATCTGCCCTCGCTGCTCGGCGCCAGCGTCGCCATCGCCGTGCTGTGGCGCACGCTGTTCTCGGGCGACGGGCTGGTCAACAAGGTGCTCGCCCTGGTCGGCATTCACGGGCCGAGCTGGATCTCCGATCCCGATTACGCGATCTACACCCTCGTCATGCTCAGCGTCTGGCAGTTCGGCTCGCCGATGATCATCTTCCTCGCCGGGCTCCGGCAGATCCCGCGCGACGTCTACGAGGCGGCGAGCCTCGAAGGCGCCGGCAAGTGGCGGCAGTTCCGCAAGATCACCCTGCCGCTGCTCACCCCGGTGGTGTTCTTCAACGCCATCGTCCAGACGATCGACGCCTTCAAGGCCTTCACCCCCGCCTTCATCATCAGCGAGGGCACCGGCGGGCCGGTGCGCGCGACCTTGTTCTACACGCTCTATCTCTATCTCGAGGCCTTCGCCTATTTCCGCATGGGCTATGCCGCGGCGCTCGCCTGGATCCTGGTCATCATCATCGCGCTGTTCACCGCCTTCTCGTTCCTCACCGCGCGCTATTGGGTGCATTACGATGAGTGACGCCGCCATGCCGCGCGCAGCCCCGCAGCACTGGCGTGCGCTCGCCAGCCATGCGGCTTTGTGCGCGGCTTCGCTGGTGATGCTCTATCCGCTGCTGTGGATGCTGGCGAGCTCGTTCAAGCCGGAGAACGAGATCTTCACCAGCATCTCGCTGTGGCCCAGCCATGTCGACGCCGCCGCCTATCTGCGCGGCTGGACCGGGCTCAAGATCAATTTCGGCCGCTTCTTCTGGAACTCGCTGGTCATCTCGCTGCTCTGCGTCGTCGGCAACGTCGCCTCGTGCTCGCTCGCCGCCTTCGCCTTCGCGCGGCTGCGCTTTCGCGGCAAGAATTTCTGGTTCGCCCTGATGCTCGGTACGCTGATGCTGCCCTATCACGTGACCTTGATCCCGCAATACGTGCTCTTCCTCAATCTCGACTGGGTCGACACCATCCTGCCGCTCGTCGTGCCGAAATACCTCGCGACCGACGCCTTCTTCATCTTCCTCATGGTGCAGTTCTTCCGCGGCATACCGCGCGAGCTCGACGAGGCGGCGATGATGGATGGCTGCAGCCCGTGGCGGATCTATCGCAAGATCATCCTGCCGCTGTCGCTGCCGGTGCTGGCGACGGCGGCGATCTTCACCTTCATCTTCACCTGGGACGATTTCTTCGCGCCGCTCGTCTATCTCAACGACATGGGCTCCTACACCGTGCAGCTCGGCCTGCGCGCCTTCGTCGATTCGAGCGGCAAGTCGGATTGGGGCGCGCTCTTCGCCATGTCGGTGCTGGCGCTGGTGCCGATCCTCTTCTTCTTCCTGTTCTTCCAGCGCCTCTTGATCGAGGGCGTGGCGACCACTGGGCTCAAGCGATGACGGAGGCTATCCTGAAAAACGTCGCGATCATCGGCTGCGGCATCGGCCGCTTGCATATCGTCGAGGGCTACGCCAACCACCGGGACAAATTCCGCGTCCTCGCCCTCTGCGACATCGACGCGGCGCGGCTCGACAAGCTCGGCGCAGAATTCGCGGTGACGCGGCTCAGCACTTCCTTCGACGAGATCCTGCGCATGGACGATGTCGAGGTGATCGATATCTGCACGCCGCCCGGCCTGCATTATCCGCAGATCCTCGCCGCGCTGGAAGCCGGCAAGGAGGTCGTCTGCGAGAAGCCGCTGGCGGGTTCGCTCGCCGAGGTCGACGCCATCATCGCCGCCGAGCGCACAGCGCGCGGCCGCGTCATGCCGATCTTCCAGTATCGCTACGGCAACGGCATCCAGAAGGCCAAACGCATCGTCGAGTCCGGGCTCGCCGGCAAGCCCTATACGGCGGTGGTCGAGACGGCGTGGAAGCGCACGCCCGCCTATTACGCGGTGCCGTGGCGCGGCCGCTGGTCGACCGAGCTCGGCGGCGTGCTACTCACCCACGCCATCCATCTCCACGACATGATGACCTATCTGATGGGACCGGTCGAAGCGGTGTTCGGACGCATCGCCACCCGGGTCAACGCCATCGAGGTCGAGGATTGCGCCGCGGCGAGCCTGCGGATGGCGAGCGGCGCGCTCGTCTCGCTCGCCGCCACGCTCGGCTCGCAGCAGGAGATCAGCCGGCTGCGCTTCTGCTTCGAGCACGTCACCTTCGAGAGCGGCCTCGAGCCCTACGCGCCGGGCAACGATCCCTGGCAGATCATTCCCGCCTCGGATTCCGCCGATGCGCGCATCGCCGCCGCGCTCGACGGCTGGCAGGACGTGGCGCCCCGCTTCCACTCGCAGCTCGGCCGCTACCATGCGGCGCTGACCGGCGGGACGGCGCTGCCGGTGACCCTCGCCGACGCGCGGCGCGCCCTCGAGCTCGTCACCGCGCTCTATCATTCCGCCGAAAGCGGCGCCGAGGTGACGCTGCCGATCGGCCCCGACCATCCGAAATATCGCGGCTGGCGGCCGCGCCAGCTCTAGGATTCGCGCTTTGGCCAGCATCGTCCTCGACGCCATCAGCAAGCGCTACGCCGAGCTCGAGGTCATAGAGAGCATCGAGCTCTCCGTCGCCTCCGGCGAGTTCGTCGTCTTCGTCGGCCCGTCGGGCTGCGGCAAGTCGACCCTGCTGCGCATGATCGCTGGGCTCGAGGAGATCAGCGGCGGCGCGCTGCTTATCGACGGGCAGCGCATGAACGAGGTGCCGGCGGCGGAGCGCGGCATCGCCATGGTCTTCCAATCCTATGCGCTCTACCCGCATATGACGGTCTACAAGAATCTCGCCTTCGGCCTCGAGACGGCGCGGCTGCCGCGCGCCGAGATCGATGCGCGGGTGCGCAAGGCGGCCGGCATCCTGCAGATCGAGACGCTGCTCGAGCGCAAGCCGAAGGCGCTCTCCGGCGGCCAGCGCCAGCGCGTCGCCATCGGCCGGGCGATCGTCCGCGAGCCGCGCATCTTCCTCTTCGACGAGCCCTTGTCCAATCTCGACGCCGAATTGCGCGTGCAGATGCGCGTCGAGATCGCCAAGCTGCACCGCGATATCGGCTCGACGATGATCTATGTGACGCACGATCAGGTCGAGGCGATGACGATGGCCGACAAGATCGTCGTGCTGCGCGCCGGGCGGATCGCGCAGGTCGGCGCGCCGCTCGATCTCTACAACCGGCCGGAAAACCGTTTCGTCGCCGGCTTCATCGGCAGCCCGAAGATGAATTTCCTTACCGCCGCGGCGCGCCCGGCGGCAAGCGGCGGCACGATTGCGTCGCTCGCCGGCTGCGCCCTGACGCTGCCGCTGCGGCCGCCGGGTCCGGTACTCGGGGAGGCACCCGGCAACGGCACCGTCCTCGGCGTGCGGCCCGAGCATATCGTCATCGGCGGCGAGAGCGGCATGCCGTTCGCCCCGGCGCGCATCCTGCACGTCGAGCATCTCGGCGGCGCGACCTTGATCTATGCGACGCTGAGCGACGGGCAGAACCTCACCATCGCCCTCGAAGGCCAGTGCGGCCTGGCGGCGGGCGCGGTGGTCGAGACGCGCATCGACCCGGCACTCTGCCACCTCTTCGCCGCCGACGATTCCGCCTTCCTGCCGCTCGGCTGAGCGCGCGGCCTCAGCGCGGCAGCGCGCCGCCCCAGAGGTCGCGCAGCGAGACCATCTCCTTGCGGCGTACGCTCTCGACCGCGGCGAGGCCGCAGAGCACCGAGACCGCGCCCGCCCGCGACCCGGCACGCTGGCCGAGCGGGTCGTTGCTGCCGCCCGGCTTGAACAGCATGTCGCGCAGCCGGTTGTCGCCGCCGAAATGGCCGCCCTCGCCCTGCTTGACCCAGATGCGCTCGACAGCGCCGAAATTGCGCATGACGACGATCTCGTCGGCCGGCGGCATCGCCCAGGGCTGGTCCTCGTATTGCCGGATCTCGATGCGGCCGCCGCGCCCGTTGAAGGCGAGATGGTAGCCTTCGATCGGCATGTAGCAATTGACCGAATAGGCGACCTGGACGCCGTTCTCGTAGCGGATCGCCGCACTCATCGTGTCGAAGATGTCGATATCCTCGCGGAAGACGCAGGCATCGCGCACATAACCGTCCTCGCGCGAGGGATCCTCGTAGAGCATCTCGAGCAGCGGGTCCTTGCCGACGTCGAAATAATACGGGCACTTGCCGGCATGCGGGCAGGTGCGGCAGCGCTCGCCGCGGAACGGCCCGTTCTTGCCGTAGTTGCGCAGGCTGCCGAGGGCGGCGACCGAAGCCGGATCGGATTCGAGATACCAGTTGAGCAGGTCGAAATGATGCGTCGCCTTGTGGACGAAGAGGCTGGCGGAATATTCCATCTTGGCATGCCAGCGGCGGAAATAATCGGCGCCGTGGCGGGTATCGAGATACCAGTGGAAATCGACCGAGGTGACCTCGCCGATGACGCCGGAGCGCAGCAGCTCCTTGATCCGCACGGCGGTCGGCGAATAGCGGTAGTTGAACGAGACGTCGACGCGACGGCCGGTGCGCGCCTCGGCATCGAGGATGCGGCGGCACTTCTCGACCGTGGTCGTCATCGGCTTTTCGGTGATGACGTCGGCGCCGGCCTCGAGCGCCGCGACGATATAGTCGTCGTGATTGCTGTCGCGCGTGCTGACGATGACGAGGGCGGGACGGGTCTCGCGCAGCATCGCGGCGAAATCGGTATAGACCGGGGCGGCGATGCCGATCGCATCGCGCACGCGCTCGGCGCGCAGGCGATTGGCATCGCAAAGCCCGACCAGCTCGACCCAGCTGCCATAGCCGGTGACCAGCCCCTTGCCCCACATGTTGAAGCCGCGATGACCGGTCCCGACCAGCGCGGCACGCCTGCGTGTTTCCATCCCTCGTCCTATCTCTTGTGGCCCATCTCTTGAAGGCTAGGCGTGCGATGACGCGCTCAGGATAGCCAACATACCAGGCCGCTTCCTACGGCAAAAAAATAGGGAACGCCGCCGCGCCCGCCGGCGTTGACCATCACTCGACTTCCGAGAGGGGGCCGCCGTCGCCGAGGCGGTGTTCCAGGCCGTCGGCAAACGCATGCGCGAGCTGCCGATCTCGCCGGACAAGCTGGTCTGAGGAATGGCGCCGGCGCGACCGGCGTCAGGGTTGCGTCCACATCTGCATGTCTTGCGGCGCGACAAGCTTCATCACCGTCACGGTCGGCGTTTCGTCGGTGCCGAACGGGCCGGGAACCCGATGCTTTACCGCCGGCAGATCCTTCAGATAGGCGACGATCGCGACGGCATCGGCTTTCGTCAGATTGGCGAAAGCTCGCCACGGCATGATCGGTGACAGGATGCGGCCGTCCGGCCGCACCCCCGTCTGCAGGGCGGTCACGATCTCGTCGCTGGTCCAGGCGCCGAGTCCCGTCTCGTTGTCGGGCGTAAGGTTGGGCGCGACGAAGGTGCCGAGACCCGGCGTCTCGAAACCGACATCCGACCCGCTGAGATAGCGCGCCATGTCCGGCTTGCCGCGCAGATAACCCGGCGTGTGACAGTGATGGCACCCGCCGAGCTCCGCGAGATACTTGCCGCGGGCGATCTGCTCGTCCTCGGCGCACGCCGCGTCCGGCACCAGAGCCGAGGCGGCGATCGCCGAGAGCGCGAGGAGATAAACGATCGGACGCATATGCAACCGTCTCCTAGGAGCTGGATCCGTCGCTTGCGGCGACGCCCTTGCCGCGCACGAGCGGCAGTCGGCGCGGCCCGCGCACTGTCCCTTCCGACCAGGTGACGACGGCATCTTGGGCCAGGCGGAAATCGGGAATCCGCGCCAACCATTCCTGCAACGCAACGGTCAGCTCCATCCGCGCCAGGTTCGAGCCGATGCAGCGATGGATGCCGAGCCCGAACGCGGCATGCCGGTTCGGGGTGCGGTCGATGACGATTCGGTTTGCCTCGGGAAACATCGCGGGATCGCGGTTGGCCGCCGGAAAGGGCAGCATTACCATTTCTCCCGCCTTCAAGCGGCAGCCGTTGATCTCCGTCTCCTTGACGATTTCCCGCGCCATGGTCACCGGCGCATAGGCGCGCAAGAACTCCTCGACCGCCGTCGGGATCAAATGCGGCTCGGCGACGAGCCTCTCGCGATCCTCGACATGGCTGGCGAGATGCCAGAGACAGGCGCCGATGGCGCTCCAGCTCGTGTCGATCCCGGCGAACAGCAATAGCCGCAGCGAGCCGTTGATATGCGCGTCGCTCAGCCTCTGCCCCTCGATCCGCGCGTCGAGCAGGTAGCTGACGAGATCGTCGCCGGGAGCGGCCCGGCGCTTGGCGATCTCGTCGTCGAAGAACGCGATCGCCTCGGCGACCACCCGCGCCGCGGCGGCGGCATCGGTGACGCCGAGCTGGAAGAAGTCGCGGATCCAGCCGCGGAAGAGGTCGCCCTGATGCTCCGAGATGCCGAGCATGACGGCGATGACGCGCACCGGAATTTCCTGCGCGTAGTCGATCGCGCCGTCGAACGCGTCCTGGCGGGAAAGACGGTCGATCAGCCTGCGGCAGACCTCCCGGGTCCGCGGCTCGAGGCGCGCGGCGGCTTCGGGCGTGAAGGCGGGCAGCAGCACCTTGCGCTGCTCCCGGTGCTCCGGCGGATCCGAGGTGATGGGCGGCGCCGGCGTCACCTCGAGCCGTCCCTCGCGCACGATGATGCGGCGCGAGGAGAAATGCTCGGTATCGTAGGCGACCGAGCGAACGTCCTCGTAGCGCGACGGGAAATAGACCCCCATGAAGCGATCGGTATGGGCGACCGGGCATGTCCGGCGCAGCTCGTCCCAGATGGGAAAAGGATTGTCGATCCAGCCCGGATCGAGGTGATCGAAATCGGTGCTCCAATCGATGACAGGCGGACGGGTGCTCATGGCGCGGCTCACTCCTCGATGATGTCCGTGGCCTCGATGATGGCGATGGCGATTTCCGGGCAGCTGGCCTCGGCGAGCCGGGCCTTGCCGACAAGATCCGGCGGAACCGTGCCGTCGCCGACCGGGCGAGCGTTGCCGAGCTCGTCGAGCGCGAAGAGTTCCGGCGCGACGACGGCGCAGCGAGCATGACCCTGGCAACGCGAGCGATCGATATGCACCCTCGGCGCTCCCGCGCCGGGCCTCGGTCCCGATGGTCCGCTCATGACGTTGGGCTCCTCTCCGGCGGCGTCAGAGCGGCAGCGTGATGGCGGAGGTGAACAAGCTGTCCGGGTCGAAGCGCCGTTTCACTGCCCGCAATCGGGCGATGTTGCCGCCGTAGGACTCGGCAATCTGGTCGTGCTCGTCGGGCCCCAGCAGATTGGCGTAGCCGCCCGGCAGCGCGGCGGGCGCCAGCGCCTGGGACAGGCTCCGCGCCCATCGCCGGTGACCATCGCCGCCGTCCCGCGGGTCGGGCTCCCAGGCGGCGATGGCCTCGAAGAGGAAATGCTCGCGGCGCAGGCCGAACGCCGTCGCCCGCAAGGGCACGCGCGTGGCGGCGCCGTGGCAGTGGTGCAAGACGATCAGCGAGAACGGCGACGTCCTGGCGGCGCCGGCCGCAACGATGGCGGCGATGGCGTCCGGGGTGAGCGCCGGCAGCCAGCGCGTCTGCACGGCGTAGTGGCGGCCGTTCACCGCATGCGCACCGAACATGCGCAGCATGTCGGCGCAGGTCATCCGGGCGATCTGCGTCAGTATCGGCGTGCCGAGCTGCTGCAGCGCCGCCATGGCCTCCTCGCCCGCGATCCGCTCGCCGCTCCAGGACGGGGCCAGGAACAGCAGGGGCTCGCCGCCGGAGCCGGACAACACGCCGGCCATGACGGCGAGATCGTCGGGCGCCGCGGCGACCGCCTCGGCGTAGCGCTGCAGCGTCTGGGCCGCCTCGGACCAAGGAAACAGGATGAGGCCGGCGAGCAAATTCCGCATCGCGTGGAGACGAATGCGCATCGCGGTCACCACGCCGAAATTGCCGCCGCCGCCGCGCAGCGCCCAGAACAGCTCGGGATTCTCCCGGACATTCGCCGCGATGCACCGGCCGTCGGCGAGAACGAGCTCGGCGCCGAGGAGATTGTCGAGCGCCAGGCCGTAGCGTGCGCTCAACGGACCATAGCCGCCCCCGAGCGTGAGACCCGCCATGCCGACCGCGCCGACCGAACCGGTCACCGCGACGAGCCCAAAGGGCGCCGCCGCGGCGATGAGGTCCGCCGCCGTGGCGCCGCCCGCGACCGCCGCGCTCTGCGCCCTCGGGTCGACCTCGACCCGCCGCATCGCGGAGAGGTCGATCACCAGCCCGTCATGGCGCACGGCGCGGCCCGCCCAATCATGCCCGCCGCCGCGAACCGAGAGGGCGATGCCGTGGACACGGGCGACATGCACGGCGGCCTGCACGTCCTGCGGCGTCTCGCAAAACGCGACCAGCGCCGGGCGATGATCCACCGCGCCATTCCAGACCTTGCGGGCACGGTCATAGGAGTCGTCGCCGCGCTCGACGACCTTGCCCTGCATCGCGGCACGCAGGTCGCGTGCCGCCGCCAGACCCGATCGCGCCGCCAGCTTCATCAGTCTCATCGCCGACCTCCTCCGTCGTCGCGACGAGGATGGGGCGGGTCCGCTACCGCGTGATGTCAGCGTCGCGGAAAATTGTTACGACGGTAATCCGCGCCGCGAGGTTCGGCTTGGACCGATCACGCGTTAGCGGGTGATTTCGGCGTCGGCATAATGCGGCATGATCGCCGCGCGCCGACCGCGTTGCCGCGCGACGGAAAGGCAGCGCGTCAGCGCCGCCGCGAGCTCGCTGGTGCCGACCGGGCGGCGCACGACCTCGAAGATTCCGGCCGCCATCAGCGCGTCGGCGGCGATCTCGTCGGCCGAGCCCGTCGCCAGCAGGATCGGCAGGTCCGGAGCGATCGCATGCAGGGCGGCCGCGAGCTCGAGCCCGTACACCGTCGGCACGAGATGACCCAGCATCACCGCGTCGAATCGCTCGGGTATCCGGCGGCACGCGGCCAGCGCATCGGCCGTGCGCGTGTGGCCGACGGGCTCATAGCCGAGCGCCGCCAGAATCTCCTCGTCGCGGAGCAGCCGCTCGCTGTCATCGTCGACAAGCAGCACCGTCTCGCCGTGTCCGAGCGGCAGCGCCGGCGCCTCGTCGCGCGATATCGCCGCAGCGGGAGCGACATGCGGCAACCAGATCTCGAAGCGGCTGCCGAAGCCGGGCGTGCTCGATACCTTCATCGCCCCGCCATGCTCGCTGACGATCTCGCGCACCGTCGCGAGCCCCAGCCCGTTGCCGGTCGCGCGGGTGGTGAAGAACGGCTCGAAGATCCGCTCGATGATCGCATCGTCCATGCCGCGTCCACCATCGCTCACCGCGATGCGCACATAGCGGCCGGGCGCCAGGCTGCGATGGGTGAGCGGCCGCGCCCGCACGATCTCGTGCAATTCCGTTTCGATCTCGATGCGCCCGGTCTCGTCCATCGCCTGCGCCGCGTTGTTGCAAAGGTTGAGAATCACCTGCTGCAGCTGTCCGAACTCGCCGGAGACGATGGCGGCGTCCGGCACCTCGCCGACGATCAGCTCGATGCGCGACGGTAGCGAGGCGCGCAGAAGCGATGTCGCCTCGGTGAGCAACGCCTTGACGCTCACCGGCATGCGCCGCGCCTCGCGGCGCCGGCCGAAGGCCAGGATCTGGTCGACGAGACCGCGCGCCCGCTCCCCTGCCCGGCGGATCTCGTCGAGATGGCGGGCGGCGCGCGTATGAGCGGCGATGTGAGCCTCCGCCATTTCGGCATAGCCGAGGATCGCGCCGACGATATTGTTGAAATTATGCGCGACGCCGCTCGCGAGGGCGCCCACCGTCTCCATGCGGCGGGCGTGCTGAAGTTGCGCCTCCAGCCGCGCCCTTTCCTGCTCCATGAGCTGCCGCCGGACGGCATTGGCGATGGTGTTGAGCGCGGTCGGCAGCAGGCCGAGCTCGCCGGACCGGGTGATGCGGCTGGCGTGGCGCAGCGCATCGAAGCCGAGAACCATGCCGACGCCGTCCCCCGTCGTGCGCGAGACGCACGCCCAGCCGCGCAGGCCGACGGCGAGACAGGCATCCCTGTCCTCTCGCGACGGCAGGCGGCTGACGCGCGGAATGTGAATGATGCCGTCCGCCGGCGGGCCGAACCGGACGGTGAGCGCCAATAGCCGATCCGTCCAGCCCGTCGCGAAATTCATTCCGGGTCGGCACCAGCCATGGATCCGGGCGGGCTGGTCGCAGATCACGAAATATGCGCGATCCGCGCCGACGCATTCCGCCATGTCGGCGAGAGCCAGCTCGATCGTGCCGCCGATATCCCCCGACTCGGCATCGATGAAACGCATCGAGATGCCGGCGATCACGTGCTCGAAGGCGGCCCGGCGCCCCAGCGCCTGCGCCCGCGCCCGCAGACGCAGCCCGGTGTGAATGAGAAGCCCGACGAGAAGCAGCGACGTCGCGTAGAGGAGACGACGGAAGCCGCGGGCGCTTTCCCGCGATGCGCCCTGACGCATCAGGATCATGGCATGGATGGTTTCCAGCTCCCGCTTGCTCGGAACGGCGAACAGCGCCTTCAGGACATCGTCGGTCGCGGGAAGGAGGTCGTGCAGCATTCTGCCATGCGCGAGCAACGCCTGGATCGAGTCCGCGCCGTTGGACGCGGGGGGCTGTTGGCTCAGCGACGCCAACCGCTCCTCGACCTCGCGCGCCGCCGATGACGAGGTGTCGAGGGTGAGCCGCAGCATCGCGGTGACGAGCGCGCTTACCGCCGGAACCAGCGGTCCGTCCCGGTCCAACCCGGAAAGGCGACGGCTGAACAGACGGAAATAGGCGAGCGAGTTCTGCAGCAGGGCATTGTCGCTCTTGAATTGCTCGACCAGCGCCTCCTGGCGGCTGACCGAGGCCGCGAGCCGGTCGATCGCCGCTGTCGTCTCGTCGTCGACGGCGGCGGTTTCGCGCAGTCGCGCGAGCGCGCTGTAGAGGCCGGTCACCTGGCGCGTCAACGGATCGTAGTTGCGCAACATGCCGGCGCGTGCGGAGAGCGCGTCGCGGCAGAGCGCATTCTCCACCATCGCGAACCGGTCGAGCGCGGCGAGGGCCTGGTCGAACAGCTCCGCCTCGGGATTGAACGCGCGCACCGACAGCCAAGTGAGCAGCAGGAGCAGGAAGAGCAGGAGCGGCACTGCCGCGACGGCGGGTGTCACCTTCATGGGCATCACCTTCATCGTCATGGGTGTCATCTTCACGGCGGGGCGGCAATCACGGGATCGCCGCGATAGGTCCCGGTCAAGCTGCGCAGAAAGCCGACAATCGCCTCGGCCTGCTGGTCCGACAGCGTCTGATTGAGCTGAGCGACAGCCATCTTCCGTACGGCATCGTCGAGCGTCGGGGCGCTGCCGTCATGGAAGTAGGGCGGCGTGGTCGCCACGTTGCGCAGACTGGGCACGCGCAGGATCTGCGGATCCGGCGAGGCAAGCGGATGAAAGATGCCATGCCGCTGGAAGAGATTGGCACCGACATTCACGCCTTGGTGACAGGAGACGCAGCCGAGCCTCCTGAAGAGCCGATAACCGTCCTGCTCCTCGGCCGAGAGCGCCGCGGCATCGCCCTGGAGCCAACGGTCGAAGCGGCTTCCGGGGGTGAGCAGCGAGCGCTCGTAGGTCGCGATGGCGTCGAGCAGATTCGCGCGATCCGGCGGACGCCCGTAGACATCGCCGAACTGCCGCGCCGTCTCGGGATCGCTATCGAGCTTCGTGACGATTTCGGCGACGCTCGTCCCCATGATGCCGGGATTTTCCAGCGACGCCTCGGCTTGCGTCTCGAGAGTGCGAAAACTGCCCTCCCAGCCGAGCCGAAAGCTGAGCGCCGCGTTGAAGACGGTGCTGGTATTGAACGGCAGCTTGGTACCGTCGAACGCCTGATCGTGGCGATGACCGTCCGCCCCGTTGGTGCGCACGTCATGGCAGGACGCACAGGCGCGCGAGCCGTCCCGCGACAGGCGCGTGTCCTGGAACAGCCGTTCGCCGAGCGCCAGCTTGAGCGGGTCGGCGACGGGCGGCGGCGGAATCGGCGCTATCGGCTGCTCCGTGGTGGGCGGGCTCGCGCTCTGAGGCGGAAAATCGGGGGTCTGCGCCACCGCCCCGCCGGCGAGGAGGAGCACTCCCAGCCAGATCCCCAACCCGGTCGGGGCCCGCCGCGCGCGACCGGCGCGCGGAAGGCTGCTGCCGACGGCAGCATCGATCGCTCCCGCGGACAGAAGCGGCGGCGATCGCTCAGTACCGATGTCGCTCATTTCCCAGGATGAGATTGATCTCGTAGCGGCAGATGCCGATGTCGCGCAGCGTGCGTTCGTCGAGCGCGTCCCAGCCGACCTGCAACCGCCTGAGCCTGGCCCGGCGGCGAAGGCTCGACCAAACTCTCGCCGGGAGCGCTGCCGCCCAGGCGCGCCAGCCCGGCTGAGCGGTGCCCTCGCTCCTTGGGCGCGCCACACCGGTGGATTTGGCCTCGCCCCACAAGGGCGTGCCTGTCGCGGCCCGGCCCTCCGGCGCGAGCGTCTCCTCGGCTTCGTCGCGGCCGAGCGGCGCCGTCGGCAGCCAGATGAACTCCGAATGCACCGCGAGAGCGGAGAGGGCGAGGCCGTCGACAAGCGCCGCCGACGCCGAAGAGATCGCACCGGCTATCGAGCGCCGCCAGTCGGACCCGCGCGGCGCCGCGTTCCGCTCCTCCGTCGCGGGGCGACTGGGCTGGGGCCGCGCGCCTTCGCGAGCGTGCGAAGCGGTCTCGTCCGGCCGGGACTTCGCCGGGACGACCGACCAGGGCTGGGACCCGCCGCGCGTGAAGACCGCCGCCACCTCGGCGGGTCGCTCATTCGCATTGCTCGCCATCCGCACGCCATTGACGAGAGCCACGAGGGAATCGGCATTGGCGTCGAACGGACGGCTCGCGGCCCGCGACCGGGCGTCGGAGACCGCGCGGCCTCGCCCGCCCGCCCGCCGGATGCGGGTGGCGGGAGCATCGTGAGGTGACCGGGACTCGAATTGCATTGATCTCTCCACAGGCTGCTGACTGTGGAGATCCTGGCAATCGCGTATTACGGCATCGTCACGGCAGCGCAGAATGCGGTTACGGCTGTAGCATAGCGGCGCCAAATCCGCGGCTCGGGCGCGGCGGACGGGCCGATTCCGCGGCCCGAGCCGGCGTTCTATCAAAGATTGCGATGTCACTTCGCCCGGCGCGTGCGTCAGAGCCGCTCGACCGGCAGGGCGAACACGTAGCCGACGCCGCGCTCGGTCTGGATGATACGCGGCGCGCTCGCATCGATCTCCAGCTTGCGCCGCAACCGCAGGATCTGCACGTCGATACTGCGGTCGAACACGTCCTCGTGCACGCGGGTCGCCTGCAGGAGATGCTCGCGGGTGAGCGGTCGCTGCGGCGCGTCGAGGAAGGCGACCAGCAGGGCGAATTCGCCCTTGGTCAACGCGACCTGGCTGCCATTGGGGTCGGTCAGCCGCCGCGCGCGCCGATCGAGCTGCCAGCCGCCGAACCGGCAGCGGCCGCGCGCGGGATCGCGCGGCGGGGCGAGACGACCGGTCTCCCGCCGCCGCAGCACGGCGCGGATGCGTGCCAGAAGCTCGCGCAGGCTGAACGGCTTGGTGACGTAGTCGTCCGCCCCGAGTTCCAGCCCGACGACGCGGTCGATTTCATCGCGGCGATCGCCGGTGGTGATGATGACCGGCACATCGGAATGCGAGCGGAGCTCGCGCAGCAGGTCTAGCCCGTCCTCCTGGTCGAGCCGCAGATCGAGGATCACGAGATCGGGCTCGTTCTCCGCCAGGCGTTCGGCCATCTCCCGCCCACCCGACGCGGCGGTGGCGCGCATATTGTGCTGCTCGAGGTAGTTGACGACCATCTCCTTCATGACGGGATCGTCGTCGACGACCAGAACCCGAACCGGCTGGCCGATTTCGTCATTCATGCCGCGGCCCGAGCGGCCAATCGCCCGGGGCGCGCCGGGGTCCCCGACGCTGATATACAAGGCAATCTTGTCCTGCAGCGGGTCGCGACCGTCCAATTCACTTTTCATCGCGCAAATGTCCTTCAAAAATCAGTGGCTTAGAAATGAAGATCCAAAATCCTCGTCGCCCAGACCGTGTTATGTCCGGCGCCGCGGGGGCGCCGCCTCGATGAATGATGGTTTTGAAGTAGGAAGGCCAATATGCTCGTACAATATGTACTTTATTCATCAGGGTCGCCGTCTATTCGTCGGAGCACGACTCTTTTGAACGGGGCAAGGCTTGGGGAGACCAATTTGATGGCAGGCACGCGCATGGCCGGCCTCGGCCGGCGAGGGGAATACGCGGCGGCGACACGCTGTGCGATCATCGAAGCCGCGCGTCGGCTGTTCGCCGAGCAGGGCTATTTCGCCACCAAGGTCGACGAGATCGCGGCCTTGGCGCGCGTGGCGTCGGCAACGGTCTATACGGTCGCCGGCGGCAAGCACGGCCTGCTGCGTACGCTGATGGAAATCTGGACCACCGCGCCGATCGTCGCGTCGACCATCGACAGCATCGAGAGGATGGGCGATCCGGCGGCCATTCTCCGCTTCCTGGCGGAAATCTGTCGGCGCGTGCGCGAGGATTATGGCGACATCATGCGGGTGATGCTGGCGACCGCGCCGCACGATCAAGCGGTCGCCGACAGCTTGGCGATCGCGACGGCCCGCTATCGGCAGGCATTCGTGCCCATCGCCCAGCGCCTCGCGGATCTCGGCGCCTTGCGCGACGGCATCGATGTCGGCCGGGCGATCGACATCCTCTGGTTCTATTTCGGCTATTCCAGCCTGTTTACCCTGCACGACGATAACGGCTGGTCCTACGAGCACGCCGAGCGATGGCTCGCCGATCAGGCGAGCTGGGCCCTGCTCCGCAACCCTGCGATGACGAGCTGCGGCTGACGCGGACGGCGTCTGTCGTGCTGGCACCTCCATGACGCAGCTGGCCGATGGCCCCTCCTCGTCGATGGCACGCTCTTCGTGCCATCACAGATGGGGACGAAACGTCTAGACGTCGAGGTTCGATACCGACAGGGCGTTTTCCTGGATGAAATCGCGGCGCGGCTCGACGAGGTCGCCCATCAGGGTCGAGAAGATCTCCTCGGCGCTGTCGGCGTGGCTCATCCGCACCTGGAGGAGCGAGCGCGCATTGGGGTCGAGCGTGGTCTCCCAGAGCTGCTCGGCGTTCATCTCGCCGAGGCCCTTATAGCGCTGCACGGTGATGCCCTTGCGGCCGGTCTCCATGACGGCGTCGACCAGCCCGCTTGGCCCGGTGACGGTGAATTCCTTGTCCTTGGCGACGAGCTTCCCCGCCGCCGCGTAAACCTCGCGCAGATGCGCCAGACGCTCGGTGAGCTTGCGCGCCTCGGCGCTGCGCAGCAGCGCGGCATCGAGGAAGCGGCGCTCGGCGACGCCATGCACCATGCGCGAGAAGAGATAACCGTCGCCCTCGCGCACCTCGCCCTGCCAGCCGCGCTCGAGCGGATCGGAGAGCGCGTCGAGGCGGCGTGCCGTCTCGGCCACGGCGGCGGCGGCACGCGCCGCATCGCCGAGCAGCGCCGGGTCGAGGGCGCCGGCGATCGCCGCCTGCTCGACGGTGTCGAGATTACCGGATTTGCGCGCCAGCGGCTGGAGCAGATGGCGACACACCCGCGCCTCGTCGACCAGGGCGGCGAGGTCGTTGCCGGCGCGCTGCACCCCGTCATGCTGGCGGAAGACGGCCTCCTTCAGCCCGGCGGCGGTGAAGAAGGTCTCGAGCTCGGGATCGCCCTTGAGGTAATCCATCTTGCCCGAGCCGCGCTTGACGCTGAACAGCGGCGGCTGGGCGATGTAGAGAAAGCCCTTCTCGATGAGCGCCGGCATCTGACGGAAGAAGAAGGTCAGGAGCAGGGTGCGGATATGGCTGCCGTCGACATCGGCGTCGGTCATGATGATGATGCGGTGATAGCGCGCCTTGTCGGCGTTGAAATCCTCGCTGCCGATGCCGGTGCCGAGCGCGGCGATCAGCGTGCCGATCTGCTCGGAGCCCAGCATCTTGTCGAAGCGCGCGCGCTCGACGTTGAGGATCTTGCCGCGCAGCGGCAGGATGGCTTGGTTCTTGCGGTCGCGCCCCATCTTGGCGGTGCCGCCGGCGCTGTCGCCCTCGACCAGGAAGAGTTCGGATTTCGCCGGGTCGCGCTCCTGGCAGTCGGCGAGCTTGCCCGGCAGATTGGCCATGTCGAGCACGCCCTTGCGGCGCGTCAGGTCGCGCGCCTTGCGCGCCGCCTCGCGCGC
>WNFM01060499.1_pt3 | contig 31991 bp, 28 predicted proteins | sample 5400271 | NCBI WGS metagenome assembly WNFM01 (sample SAMN13153352, study PRJNA577476) | soil metagenome | isolation source: 60 cm saprolite on Douglas fir-dominated hillslope | place: USA:California | collected 2013-09-17 | reverse complement strand
ATATGTATACCCGCCGTGAATATTGCTGGTGCAAGTGACACCATTCGTCGAGTTACAGCCGCCGGTTAACGCAAGCGTTCCGCTGAACAACGTGTCAGAAAATCCGGCACTTGATACCACACCCGAAACGGAGAAGTTCAGCGTATCTGAACAATTGCCTGACGAACAATGAAACGCGATCCCCCCGCCATTGACAGCGCTCTGAATGTCGAAAGTGAACCCCCCTACCGTTATCTCAGCCAGCCCGCCACATCCTGCACCGGGACAAGGAGAAAATGTCCACGAAGCCATCGTGGCCAACAGTAAGTTCGCGGGATCAAAATCGTTCCCGACGCCCAAGGCGGATGTGTTGCCAGTTGGCTGGGGCCCGAGCGGGTTGAACGCGGTCAACAGACTTGCGACTCCAGCACTGGCTTGTGGCAGAAGCGCCGGGTTAAGTGTGTCGGTGACAGTAATACCCCCATTGATGAATCCTGCTTGAGCCGGCGACGCGATCAATCCTATCGCTAGGCACGCTGCCGCAGTGGTGATCTTGAACATTTTGAACATGACGGCCTCGCCTCTTCAGATAGACCAAATAAGGTCCCGCAGCCGTATCAAAGCATTCGGTATGCCACAAAAAAATGTTTAGTAAAAACAAACGGTTGAATCCTTGGATTGGGACTGCCTTGGCCGGAGTGTAAAAATTCTCGACATTGACCAGGCGACTCAGGTCCCGTGACTCGACGATAAATTGCTTGAAAATGCGTGCGAGATTTTGCACCAATAAGGGGCAAACGGTGGAATTTCGAACGTACCTGATTCCGGCACGCTCGCGCTTCTGGGCATCGCGATCGCATGCCTCGCCTGGCGCCGACGCAAGCATTAACTGATTCAGCGCCAATATTGGCTCCGCTGCGGCGGGGCTTTTGTTTCCATCGGGCCGCGCCCCCCGACCCGGCAGGACCGTGCGCCGAAGCGGCCCACAGCCGCGCCGCCCGCTACGGCCCGGGTGCTGTTGCTCGCCCGCGTCCCCGTTGTCACTCATTCACCTCCGACTCGCGCTCGATTGCCATCCATACCGTCAACGCATCGACCGTCTCGCGCACGTCGTGGACGCGGACGATCGCGGCACCGCGCGCCACCGCCGCCAACGCGGCCGCAACGCTGGCCGCCACGCGTTGCGTGACGTCGCGGCCGGTGATCTGTCCAAGCGTCGATTTGCGCGAAATGCCCACCAGCACCGGATAGCCGGTCGCTTCGAGCACTGCGAGCGACCGCAATAACGCGAGATTGTGTGCCACGGTCTTGCCGAAACCGAAGCCCGGATCGAGGACGATGCGATCGCGCGCAATGCCCGCCCCTTCGCACGTCAGCGCACGCTGCACCAGGAAGTCGCGAACTTCGCGCACGACATCGCCATAGATCGGCTCGGCCTGCATCGTCCGCGGCTCGCCTTGCATGTGCATCAGGCATACCGCCGCCTTGCTTGCGGCCACCGCGTCGATGGCGCCGGGTTCGCGCAGCGCACGCACGTCGTTCACCATGCACGCTCCCGCGGCCAGCGCGGCGCGCATGACGGCGGGCTTCACCGTGTCCACACACACCCGCACGCCTTCGCGGGCAAGTGTCTCGACCAGAGGCACGACGCGCTCCAGCTCGATATCCTCCGGCACCGGAAGCGCGCCGGGCCGCGTCGATTCGCCGCCGATGTCGACGATGTCGGCGCCGTCCGCCACCATCCGGCGCGCGTGGTCGAGCGCCTTCGCGCGATCGACGAACATACCGCCGTCGGAGAACGAATCCGGCGTGACGTTGAGGATGCCCATCACCCTCGGCCGCGACAGGTCCAGCGTTTGTTCGCCGAATCGCAGGTGGTTGGATGAGGGCATCAGGAATCACAAAGCAAAAGGGCGTGCATTCTCGCACGCCCCCTGCTGACCCATTGGAGCCCTACACGGGATTCGCGGACGGCGCGACCTCGGGCCCGATGATCGTGCCTCCCGATGGCGGTCCGGATGCGGACTGCGTCGGCTTCGGCGGACGCGGCGGCTTGCCGGCCATGATGTCGGAGATCTGGTCCGAATCGATCGTCTCGAGCTCCAGCAACGCCTTCGCCATCGCTTCGACCTTGTCGCGGTTATCTTCCAGGAGCTTCCGCGCGACGGCGTACTGCTGGTCGATGATCTTGCGGATTTCCTGGTCGACCTTCTGCATCGTCGCCTCGGACACGTTCTTCTGCGTCGTGATCGACCGGCCGAGGAAGACCTCGCCTTCGTTTTCGCCGTACACCATCGGACCCAGCTCGTCCGACATCCCGTAGCGCGTGACCATGTTGCGCGCGATTTCGGTCGCGCGCTCGAAGTCGTTCGAGGCGCCAGTGGTCATCTGGTTCATGAACAATTCTTCGGCGATGCGTCCGCCGAACAGCACCGAGACCATGCTCAGCATGTGATTGCGGTCCATGCTGTAGCGGTCCTGCTCGGGCAACTGCATCGTCACACCCAGTGCGCGCCCGCGCGGGATGATCGTCACCTTGTGCACGGGGTCGGTCTTGGGCAATAGCACCGCGACGATCGCGTGGCCGGACTCGTGGTACGCGGTGTTGCGGCGTTCCTCTTCCGGCATCACGATCGAGCGCCGCTCGGCGCCCATGATGATCTTGTCCTTCGCGCGCTCGAAGTCGTACATGTCAACGAGGCGCTTGTTCGAGCGCGCCGCGAACAGCGCCGCCTCGTTGACGAGGTTGGCCAGGTCCGCGCCGGACATGCCCGGCGTGCCGCGCGCGATGATGTCGGCCTTCACGTCCGGCGACATCGGCACCTTGCGCATGTGCACGAGGAGAATCTGCTCGCGGCCGCGGATGTCGGGCAGCGGCACCACCACCTGCCGGTCGAAGCGGCCCGGGCGCATCAGCGCGGGGTCGAGCACGTCCGGCCGGTTGGTCGCGGCGATCACGATCACGCCGGCGTTGCCTTCGAAGCCGTCCATTTCCACGAGCAACTGGTTCAGCGTCTGCTCGCGCTCGTCGTTGCCACCGCCTAAGCCCGCGCCACGCTGGCGGCCAACTGCGTCGATTTCGTCGATGAACACGATGCACGGCGCGTTCTTCTTCGCCTGCTCGAACATGTCGCGCACGCGCGCAGCTCCCACGCCGACGAACATTTCGACGAAGTCCGAGCCGGAGATCGAGAAGAACGGGACCTTGGCCTCACCCGCAATGGCTTTGGCGAGCAGCGTCTTGCCGGTGCCCGGGGAACCGACCATCAGCACCCCGCGCGGGATGCGGCCGCCCAGCTTCTGAAACTTGGACGGGTCGCGCAGGAACTCGACCAATTCGGCGACTTCCTCCTTCGCCTCATCACAGCCTGCGACGTCGGCGAACGTGACCGTGTTGTTCGCCTCGTCCAACATCCGTGCCTTGCTCTTGCCGAAAGAAAACGCGCCGCCGCGGCCGCCGCCTTGCATCTGGCGCATGAAAAAGATCCACACGCCGATCAGCAGCAGCATCGGGAACCACGAAATGAAGACCTGCGACAGGAACGACTGCTCCTCTTCCTGCTTGCTGTCGACCTTCACGCCATACTTGAGGAGATCGCCGACCATCCAGATGTCGCCGGGGCTGTACGTCGTGAATTTCTTCTTTTCGTTCGACGTCCACGTGATCTTGCGGCCTTCGACGGTAGCCGACTCGACCTTGCCGCTCTTGGCCGAGTCCATGAATTCGGAATAGGAAACCGCGTCCCGGCCCGGCTGCCGCGCGTCGAATTGCTTGACCACGACCAGCACGACCATGAGGATCACGGCCCAGATGCCGATGTTCTTGACCAGATTGTTCAAAAAAGGCTCCTTGGGACCATTCTATCCGCGAATGCCCACCAAAACACTAAAAAATCCCACAATCCCGCGTGAAACCGCGCTTGTCGCCGGCTAACGACTCATTCAGGCACGCAACCCTTTGCCGACCAGAAACGTTTCGCGACTGCGATCGCGCGACGACTTGGGCTTGCGGACGTAGACCTTGGTGAAATGTCCGGCCATTTCCCGCTGGAACTCCGCCAATCCCGCGCCTTGGAACACCTTCACCAGCAAAGCCCCGCCCGGGGCCAAGTGTCCGACGGCAAATTCCAGCGCAAGTTCACCGAGGTGCACGCTACGCGCCTGATCCGCCGCATCGATTCCGGAAAGATTGGGGGCCATGTCCGAGACTACAAGGTCGGCACGTGAATCGCCGAGTGCGTCCTCGAGGGCCCGCAATCCCGCCTCCTCGCGAAAGTCGCCCTGGATGAACGCGACTCCCGCGATGCCCTCCATCGCCAGGAGGTCGATGGCCACGATCCTTCCCGAGGCCCCCACGCGCTCGCGAAGCACCTGCGACCAGCTTCCCGGCGCCGCGCCCAGGTCGACGACGGTCATCCCGGGCTTCAAAAGCTTGTCGCGCTCGGCAAGTTCGATCAACTTGAACGCCGCACGCGAACGGTAGCCACGGCGCTTGGCCTCCTGAACGTAGGGATCGTTCAGGTGCTCGTGCATCCACGCCTTGACGAACTTGTGCTTCTTTTTCGACGGGTTGGTGGAATGGACCATGCCGATTCGGTGAAGAGCGGAACGGGCTATCGTAATCGAAATCGCGTGTTTTCCGGGTTGCCCAAGTAAACTGCCGCAATGGCACCCTTGACTCCCGTACAACGCCGTGCGCTCCGCGCCCAGGCGCATCACCTGCAGCCCGTCGTCATCATTGGCCAGCACGGCCTGACCCCTGCAGTCCTGCACGAAATCGACCTCGCGCTTCTCAAGCACGAATTGATCAAGATTCGCGTCTTCAGCGATGCGCGCGACGACCGCGAAGCGCTGCTCGCGAAGATCTGCGCGGAAATGGAATGCGCACCGGTCCAGCATCTGGGCAAGGTGCTCGTCGTGTGGCGGCCGAATCCGGAAGTGAAGAAGCCGGCGCCGCCACGCCGGGAAGCCAAGGCAGCGACCCGCTCGGGCGCCAAGCGTCCTAAGGCGCCGAAGACCGGTCCGCGCGCGCCGGTCGATCCGGTGCGCGAACGTCGCCGCGGCACGGGGGCGCAACCTGCAATCGCCGGAAAAGGCACCCGTGGCGCCGCGCGCTTCAACGCACTGCCGGAAGGCGCACCTCTGCCGGCTCGTCGGCAACAAGGTGCGGATGACGCGCCCGCGGGCAGGCGCAAATCGACGTTCACGCCCAAGACCAAGCCGCGATCGTTCAGCGCCAAACCCAATCCGCGCGAAGCGTGGGCGAAGAAGCCGGCATCAGGCAGCCGAAAGCCCGCGGGTGGCGCCACGCGCCGGCGGCGGAAGGCTTGAAGAAACGCTAAGGCAAGCCTAGCCGTAACGGATCGCGAGAACGTCGTAGCTGCGCACGCCGCCGGGCGCCTGCACGTCGGCCGTGTCGCCTTCGCTCTTGCCGATCAGCGCTCGCGCGATCGGGGAACTGACGGAGATCTTGCCGTGCTTGATGTCGGCCTCGTCGTCGCCGACGATCTGGTACGTCACTGTATCGCCGCTTTCGGCATCTTCGAGGTCGACAGTCGCGCCGAAAACGACGCGGCCGTCGCCATCGAGCGCCGCCGGGTCGATCACCTGCGCGTTGGCGAGCTTCGCCTCGATTTCCGAGATCCGAAAGGTCGCCATGCGAGCGCGCGTCGGCGAGCGCCCGGATGACGGACGGCCGCTCGATCGTCTTCAACCGGTGCAGTTCGGCCTTGAGACGCTGGGCGCCTTCAATGGTCATCGGTACTTTCGCCATGATCAACCCAATTCGATGCCGTGAGTTTGCCTGAACTATTCCAGCCGCTCGTGGAGCTGCTGGATCGAATACGGCACCATGCCGCGCACTACGCGCATGCCGATTGCTGCCGCGCGCGCGCCGGCAAGCGTCGTGTATGTCGGGATCTGGTCGACCAGCGCAGCGCGGCGGATCTGGTAGCTGTCCTGGATCGCGGCGCGCTTCTCCTCGACCGTATTCACGACCAGCGCGATCTCGTCGTTCTTCATCATGTCGACGATATGCGGCCGCCCTTCGGCCACCTTGTTCACGATCGAAACCGGCACGCCCGCCACGGACAACGCGGTCGCGGTGCCCCTCGTCGCGACCAGCTGGAAGCCGAGCGCGGAAAGCATCTTGGCGATCTCGATGACTTTCGCCTTGTCGGCGTTCTTGACGCTGATGAACGCGTTCCCGCCTTCCGGCAGCTTGACGCCGGCCGCGAGCTGGCTCTTCACGAAGGCCTCGCCGAACGATTCGCCGACGCCCATCACTTCGCCCGTGGATTTCATCTCGGGCCCGAGAATCGTGTCCACACCTGGAAACTTGATGAACGGGAAGACGGCTTCCTTCACCGAGTAATAAGGTGGCACGATTTCGCCGGCCTCGCCCTGCTCCTTCAAGGTCTTTCCGACCATGCAGCGCGCCGCGATCTTCGCCAGCGGCCGGCCGGTCGCCTTCGACACATACGGAACGGTACGCGACGCGCGCGGATTCACTTCGAGCACGTAGACCACCGCGCGGTCCTGATCGTCGCGCTGAATTGCAAACTGGACGTTCATGAGGCCGACGACGTTGAGCCCTTTCGCCATCGCCATCGTCTGCCTGCGCATTTCGTCCTGCACCTCCGCCGACAGCGAGTGCGGCGGCAGTGAGCACGCCGAGTCCCCCGAGTGCACGCCCGCCTGCTCGATGTGCTCCATGATGCCGCCGATGAGCACGTCGGTCCCGTCGCAGATCGCATCGACGTCGACTTCGGTCGCGTCGTTCAGGAAGCGGTCGAGCAGGACCGGCGAATCGTTGGACACGCTGACCGCCTCGCGCATGTAGCGCTCGAGGTCACGTTGCTCGTGGACGATTTCCATCGCGCGCCCGCCGAGCACGTACGACGGCCGGACGACCAGCGGATAGCCGATCTCGGCGGCGGCGGCCATCGCCGCTTCCTCGGTGCGCGCAGTCCGGTTGGGCGGCTGCTTCAATTGCAACCGGGGCAACATCTGCTGGAACCGCTCGCGGGCCTCGGCCATATCGATCATGTCGGGCGTGGTGCCGATGATCGGGACGCCGTATTTTTCCAGGTCGCGCGCGAGCTTGAGCGGCGTCTGGCCGCCGTACTGGACGATCACGCCCCATGGCTTCTCCACGTGGACGATCTCGAGCACGTCCTCGAGCGTGACCGGCTCGAAGTACAGGCGGTCCGACGTGTCGTAATCGGTCGACACCGTCTCCGGATTGCAGTTGACCATGATGGTCTCGAAGCCGTCTTCGCGCAGCGCCATTGCCGCGTGCACGCAGCAGTAGTCGAATTCGATACCCTGCCCGATGCGGTTCGGTCCACCGCCCAGGACGATGATCTTCTTGCGGTCGGAAGGTTCGGCCTCGCATTCGTCTTCGTACGTCGAATACAGGTACGCGGTCCGCGTCGCGAATTCCGCGGCGCACGTGTCCACGCGCTTGTAGACCGGACGTATGCCCTGCGCGTGCCGGCGCTCGCGCACGTCGGCTTCCGTCACCTTCAGCAGATAGGCGAGCCGGCGGTCGGAAAAGCCCTTGCGCTTCAATTCGCGCAATTCGTCGCGCGACAACGAGTCGAGCGTGCGCTTGTCCAGTTTCAATTCAAGGTCGACGATTTCCTTGATCTGCGCCAGGAACCACGGGTCGATCTTCGTGTGCAGGTGGACTTCCTCGAGCGTCATGCCCACGCCGAACGCATCGGCGACGTACCACAGGCGCTCCGCCCGCGGATAGGCGAGTTCATCTGAAATCTTCTCGGGGTCCACGGTCTTGAGGTTGAACCCGTCCACGCCGACCTCGAGCCCGCGCAGCGCCTTTTGCAGGGACTCCTGGAATGTGCGGCCGATGGCCATCACCTCGCCGACCGATTTCATCTGCGTCGTCAGCCGGTCATCGGCCTGCTTGAATTTCTCGAACGCGAATCGCGGCACTTTGGTGACGACATAATCGATCGTCGGCTCGAACGAAGCGGGTGTCTGGCCGCCGGTGATGTCGTTGCGCAATTCGTCGAGCGTGTAGCCGACTGCGAGCTTCGCCGCGACCTTCGCGATCGGGAAACCCGTCGCCTTCGATGCCAGCGCCGATGAACGCGACACCCGCGGGTTCATCTCGATGACGATCATGCGGCCGTCGGCGGGATTGATCGCGAACTGGACGTTCGATCCCCCCGTATCGACGCCGACCTCGCGCAGCACCGCGATCGAGGCGTCGCGCATGATTTCATATTCCTTGTCGGTCAGCGTCTGCGCCGGCGCGACGGTGATCGAGTCCCCGGTGTGCACGCCCATCGGGTCGAGGTTCTCGATCGAACAGACGATGATGCAGTTGTCCTTCTTGTCGCGGACAACTTCCATCTCGAATTCCTTCCAGCCGAGCAGCGACTCCTCGATCAGGAGCTCGTGCGTCGGCGAGAGGTCGAGCCCGCGCTTGCACATGTCGATGAACTCGTCCTTGTTGTAGGCGATGCCGCCACCGGTTCCACCCAACGTGAAGGACGGGCGCAGGACGGCCGGGAAGCCGATGTCTGCCTGCACTTCCAGCGCCTGGTCCAGGTTGTGGGCAATGCCGGAGCGCGCCGAGCCCAGCCCGATGCGCGTCATCGCGGCCTTGAATTTTTCGCGGTCTTCGGCCTTGTCGATCGCCTTCTTGGTCGCACCGATCAACTCGACGTCGAACTTGTTCAGGATGCCCTCGCGCGCCAGGTCCAGCGCGCAGTTGAGCGCGGTCTGCCCGCCCATCGTCGGCAGCAGCGCGTCCGGGCGCTCGCGCTCGATGATCTTGGCGACCATCGGCCACGTGATGGGCTCGATGTACGTGACGTCGGCCATCTCCGGGTCGGTCATGATCGTCGCCGGATTGCTGTTGACGAGGATGACGCGATAACCTTCCTCGCGCAGCGCCCGGCACGCCTGCGCACCCGAGTAATCGAATTCGCACGCCTGGCCGATGATGATCGGTCCGGCGCCGATGATCAGGATCGATTCGATGTCGGTGCGCTTCGGCATGTTATTTCTCTGCAGTCCTCATTTTCGTCATCGACTGGATAAAGCGATCGAAGAGATATTTGAGGTCGTGCGGTCCCGGGCTCGCCTCGGGATGCCCCTGGAAGCTGAACGCGGGACGGTCGGTGCGCGCGATGCCCTGCAGGCTGCCGTCGAACAACGACACGTGCGTGACGCGCACGTTCGCGGGCAGCGTGGCCGCGTCGACCGCGAAGCCGTGGTTCTGGCTCGTGATCAGGACCTGACCGGTGTCCTTGTCGAGCACCGGATGGTTTGCGCCGTGATGGCCGAATTTCATCTTCACCGTGCGCGCGCCGGACGCGAGGCCAAGCAACTGGTGGCCGAGGCAGATGCCGAACGTCGGCAGTCCACCTTCGACGATCTCGCGAATGGCGGCAATCGCATAATCGCAGGGCTCCGGATCGCCGGGCCCGTTCGAGAGGAACACGCCGTCGGGCCGCAATGCGAGCGCCTCGCGCGCCGGCGTCTGCGCCGGCACGACGGTCAGCCTGCAGCCGCGTTCGGCAAGAATGCGCAGGATGTTGTGCTTGATGCCATAGTCGTAGGCGACCACGTGGAATTTCGGGGCGCCTGCCGGTTTGTAGCCTCCGTCCAGCGACCACGCGCCGTCGCTCCAGTCGTAGCGTTGCGTGCACGAGACGACTTTCGCGAGATCGAGGCCGGCCATCGAGGGTGCTGCCCGGGCCTTCGCGATGGCCTCACCGATTTCCGCGTCGCCGATTTTTGCCGCCGCGACGATGCAGCCGTTCTGCGCACCTTTTTCGCGCAACGTGCGCGTCAGCTTGCGCGTATCGATGTCGGCGATGCCGACCAGATTGTTCTTTCGCAGATAGTCGGAGAGATTCCCGGTCGCTCGCCAACTCGACGCGGTGTGCGGAAGGTCACGGATCACGAGGCCCGCAGCAAAGATGCGTTGCGATTCGACATCCTCCGTATTGACGCCGACGTTGCCGACGTGCGGATACGTCAGCGTGACGAGCTGCCCGGCGTACGACGGATCGGTAAGGATTTCCTGGTAACCCGTCATCGCGGTGTTGAACACCACCTCGCCCGTGGTGCTGCCGAGCGCTCCGATCGCGCGTCCGTGGAACACCGTGCCGTCAGCCAAGGCCAGCAGCGCGGGGACGATCGCAGGAAAGAGCGCGCCGGTCTCGAAAGACATCGCGGCGGCGGTGGCGTCAGGGGCGTTCATTGGAGCCTTGTGACGTGCAAACGGGGAAGGCTTGGCCTTCCCCGCTTTGCATCCGGGCGATTATACCCGGAACCGCCGTCCGCCTCAAATCACGATGGTAGCTCAGTAGGCAGCGCTGAAGCCGCCATCGACGTAAAGCAGATGCCCAGTGACGTAGTCCGCGGCCGGTGACGCCAAGAACACGGCTGCGCCGGCAATTTCCGCCGGGTCGCCCCAGCGCCCGGCCGGCGTGCGCTTCTCGACCCACGCGGAAAATTCGGCATTGTTGATCAGCGCCGTATTCATCTCAGTCTTGAAGAATCCCGGCGCGATGCCGTTGACCTGCACGTTGTGCGGCGCGAGTTCGACGGCGAGCGCGCGCGTCATCATCTTGAGCCCGCCCTTGCTCGCCGCGTAGGCGACGATATTCGGCCGCCCGATATCGGATGCGAGCGAGCAGATGTTGACGATCTTGCCGCGGCGGCGCGCCTTCATCGCCGGCACGACCGCGCGCGCGACGAGAAACGGGCCGTCGAAATTGGCGTCCTGCAATGCGCGCCACTCGGCCAGCGTGTATTCGTCGAACGGCTTGCGGTTGTTGACCGCCGCGTTGTTGACCAGGATGTCGACCGGGCCATGCGTACGCTCGATGTCGGCCATGCCGGCCGTCACCGCCGCCTCGTCGGTCACGTCGAATGCGTTGACACTGACGGCCTGCCCCAACTGCGCGGCGGCCGCATCGAGCTTGGCGCGATTGCGGCCGTTGATGACGACCCGCGCGCCCGCGTGCGCGAGCCCACGCGCGATCGCGAAACCGAGTCCCGAGCCGCCGCCGGTCACCACGGCAAGACGGCCGGAAAGATCGAAAGGATTGGCGCCGGCCATCGAACGCTAGCGGAGTTCCAGCACGTCCTGCATGTCGTAGAGGCCGGTTTGCCGTGCAGCACGTTTTGCGGCGACAAATGCCGCGGCACGCAGCGCACCGTGCGCGAAGTTCTGCCGCGACGTCGCGCGATGCGACAACTCGACGCGCTCGCCGGTGCCCGCGAAGACCACCGTGTGCTCGCCCACGACGTCGCCGCCGCGGAGCGACGCGAATCCGATCGCGCCTGGCTTGCGCTCGCCGGTGTGGCCCTCGCGCGCGTACACGGCGCAGTCCACGAGCTTGCGCCCCGACCCGGCCGCGGCGGCATCCCCTAACTGCAGCGCGGTGCCGGATGGGGCGTCCACCTTGTGCTTGTGGTGCATTTCGATGATTTCGACGTCGTAGGCGGATCCAAGTTTGCGCGCGGCTTCCTCGACCAGCGACAAGAGGACGACCACGCCCACGCTCATGTTCGCCGCGTGGACGACCGGGATGGTCCGGGCGTGTCCGGCCAGGTCGGACTTCTGCACGTCGTTCAATCCGGTCGTGCCGACGACAGCCCCCACGCCCGCCGCCGCGCAGGCCGCAACGTGCGCCAGCGTGCCTTCGGGACGGGTGAAGTCGATCAGGACGTCGGCGCTGCGAACCGCGGCTTGCACGTCATGGCTGACGACGACTCCTGTGGCGCGGCCGAAGCGCTCGCCGGCGTCGTGCCCTTGCGCTGGCGCACTTTCGATGTCGAGCGCCGCGGCGAGGACGAACTGCGGGTCGGCGAGCGCGGCCTCGATCAAGGCCTGGCCCATCCGGCCTCCGGCGCCGGCGATGGCGAGCCGGACAGCGTCCATGATCAGGGAACCGGCGTTGCGGACGGGTTGCCGATCTTCCTGAACCAGTCGATGATTTTGCCGATGTAGCCGGCGTCTTCGCCGTAGGGGTCATCCGGCAGTGCGCGGGTGGCGGCGGTGCGGTTCAGTTCCGCCACCGATTGCGGCATCTCGTCGCCTTCCCAGCGGGTCAGCGTGTCGTCCTTGAAATAGACGGTGAATTGTCGACGCGTCTGCAGCCGGCCGTTCTTCCGGTACTCGTACAGGTAATCCCAGCGATTGTCGCGAAACGCGCTGATGACGAGCGGCGTGCCGAGGACCAGCCGGACCTGCTGCTTGGTCTGGCCTTCCTTCAGCTTGTCGACCATGTCCTGCGAAATGAAATTGCCCTGGTTGACATCGATCTTGTAGACGCCGAACTGGCTGATGTACGGCATCCAGTTATCGAACATGGCGGTCTGCGAAGCGCAAGCAGAAACCACGAGCACCGCGAACGCGGCCAGCGCGACGCGAACCGCGACGAGTGGTGCGGAAGGCACGGATTTCGGCTTGGGGCTGATGCTCATAAGCGTTATTATAGCCTTCGCATACGCCCCAGGAATGCACCGATGAGCACCTCAGAGGACCTGAAGAGCGCCGGCCTCAAGGCGACCCTGCCGCGCCTCAAGATCATCAACCTGTTCGAAGCGTCCAAGGTGCGGCACCTGACCGCCGAGGACGTCTACAAGCTCCTGCTGAGCGAGGGGCTCGACATCGGCCTCGCGACGGTCTATCGCGTGCTGACCCAGTTCGAGCAGGCGGGCCTGCTCGTCCGCCACCACTTCGAATCCGGCAAGGCCGTGTTCGAACTCAACCAGGGCACGCATCACGACCATCTCGTCTGCATGCAGTGTGGGCGCGTCGAGGAGTTCTACGACGCCGAGATCGAGAAGCGTCAGATCAAGGTCGCGAGCGAGCGCGGCTTCAAGATCAGCGAACATGCGCTCTATCTCTACGCCGACTGCACCAAGCCTCGCTGCCCATACCGCAAGGCTGGCAGCCACTAACACTCAATGCTCGCGCCGATCGAAATCGGCAAGCCTGAATCCCAAGAGAAAGAGCGTCGCGAAATACCCGGCCACGCCGGCCGCGATGATGCCCGCGAGCCGGCCGATCCTAGCCCAAGGCCCGGCGTCCAGCCAGACTGAAGGCTCGCCGGCCAGCGCGTAAAGCAGCGCCGCCAGAACGCCGAGCGCAACCGCCAGTTTGCAAAGGAACAGGAACCACCCGGGTTCCGGTTGGTAGGACTTGGCCTTGCGCAGGAACCAGAACAACAATCCGGCATTCACGCACGCGCCCAAACTCGTCGCCAGCGTGAGTCCCGCGTGGCCGATGCGCCACATCAGCATCAAGGCCAGCGATTGCGTGACGAACACGGTGAAGAACGCGATGCGGACAGGCGTCTTGATGTTCTGCCGCGCATAAAAACCCGGCGCCAGGATCTTCACGAGAATGAGCCCGAGCAAGCCGACGCTGTAGCCCAGCAGCGCCGCGCGCGTTTGCCAGACGTCGTTGACGGTGAACTTGCCGTATTGATACAGCGTCGAGATCATCGGCAGCGCCAGCAGCCACAAGGCGACCGCCGCCGGCAGCGCCAGCAGGAACGCAAGCCGCAATCCCCAGTCCATCAGCGACGAATACTGATCGTGGTTGGCGTCGCTGTGATGCTTGGCGAGCGACGGAAGCAGCACGGTGCCGAGCGCCACGCCGAGCAGCGCGCTCGGGAATTCCATCAGCCGGTCGGCATAGTTGATCCACGAAATGCGGCCGTCGCCCAGCAACGAGGCGAGCTGCGTGTTGATCAGCGCTGAAATCTGCGCCGCGGACACGCCGACGAGCGCCGGACCCATATTCAGCAGCACCCTTCGCACGCCCGGATCGCGCCAATCGAGGTGCGGGCGCGGCAACATCCCGATGCGCGCGAGGGGTGCCAACTGGAACGCAAGCTGGGCAATGCCCCCGACGAAGACACCCCACGCGAGCGCCTTGATCGGCGGGTCGAAATACTTCGCAAGAAAGATCGCCGCGCCGATGATCGACAGGTTGAGCAGCACCGGCGTGAACGCTGGCACCGCAAACCGCCGATAGACGTTCAGCACGCTGCCCGCGAGCGAAACCAGCGACACGAACAGGATGTACGGAAACACGATGCGGATGAGTTCCGTCGTCAGCTCGATCTTGCCCGGCGTCTGCGCAAAGCCGCTCGCCAGCAGGTAGACCAGCGCCGGGGCGGCCAATACGCCCAACACCGTCACGCCGAGGAGCACCAGGGCGAGCAGTCCGCCCACCCGTCCCACGAGATCGCGGGTGGCGTCGTCGCCGCGCTGGCGCTGGTACTCGGCGAGGATCGGCACAAAGGCCTGCGAAAAGGCGCCCTCCGCGAACATCCGGCGCAGGATATTGGGGAGGCGGAAGGCGGCCTGGAAGGCATCCATCTGCAGCCCCGCGCCGAACAGGATCGCCTGCAGGCTCTCCCGGACGAGTCCCGTGATCCGCGACACGAGCGTCATGCCGCTGACGGTGCTTAAAGCCTTGAGCAGGTTCACTAAAACGAAGGCCTTGATTAGGGCGAGAGGAGAGCCGAGGTTGCCCGAAGGCCGGAAATCCGCTATTATGTCGGGCTTCTCACGTATCTCCCAATTTATCAAGGACGGACGACACTCATGGCCAATACGGCGCAAGCAAGGAAGCGCGCCCGGCAGGCGGAAGCGACGCGCATGCGCAACGCGAGCCTTAAGTCGGCGCTGCGCACGGCAGTCAAGAAGGTGAAAAAGGTCATCGCCAGCGGCGACAAGGCCGCCGCCACCAAGGCCATGCAGGAATCGCAGGCGGTGATCGACAAGGTCGCCGACAAAAAAATCGTCCATAAGAACATGGTCTCGCGCACGAAATCGCGCCTATCCACCGCGATCAAGGCGATGGCCTGACTCGCGACGACGCATTCAGATCATTGCCAAAGGCGCCCGCGGGCGCCTTTTTCATTCATGTTGGGACAATGCCGAAACGACTGCCCTTCGTCGCCGATTCGCCGGTAACCCTGGCGCAGGCATGACAATTGCTGACGGATGTCGGAAACACTGACCGAACGTCCGATTTGCAAGGATGGGCAGACATGGTCACGATGACCGGCCTTTGCCCTTGCCAAGCCACACTCTCCCCCGCCATGCGCCCGGTTGCCCATTCCCCAAGCCCCGCCGCGACTTCGCGTCGGGCACGGGTTGTCATGGCAGCGGCTTTGTTGATGATTCTGGTGGCGCTACCGTGCGCCGCAGCGAATGAAACGGAATTGCAGCGCCGCGGGCACGAGATCGAGGCAAATCTCCAGGCGTTTCCGAAACGAGCGTTGGCCGATCTCGAATCACTGATGCCGCAGACGCGCGCCGGCGACGCTGACACGCGGCGCTACATCGAGGCGCTCTACGGCCAAGCGATGGTGCAGTCGGGCCGCAACGACAGCGCCTTGCAACTGGCGGACAAGCTGGAGAGCGAAGCGTGGGCTGCCCATGACAACGCCCTCGCGGCAATCGCCCTGTTGATACGCAGCACCACGCAATCCTGGGCCGGCGACGCATCGCGCGCCAATGCGCTCGCCAACGAAGCCCGCAGCCTCGTGAAGACTTCGGGCGATGCCTACGTGCGCTACTGGGCGGCGATGTCGGTGGGTCTCTCCGCGCGGCTGCTCGGCCGCTCCGACGAGGCGCTTCGCAGCCTTCAGGACGCGTTCACGCTGGCCGACGCGGCGCAGGACCATTATCGGCGCGGCGCCGCGCTCTATCAGCTTTCGGTCCTCGACCTTTATCTCAAGCAAGCCAACCGCGCCCTCGATGAAAGCGTCGCCGCATTCAACGAGTCGCGGCTCGGCGGAAGCTCGTGGGGAATGTCCAAGGCCAAGATGGCCGAGTCGGCCGCGCTCGAGATCCTGAATCGGCCGAAGGAAGAACTCACGGCGATGCAGGATGCGCTGGCCATCGCGCGCAAAGCGAAGTCGGACGTCACCGAGTGCTATGCGCTCATCAACCTCGCCGACATCTACCTTCGCCGCAAGGACTACAAGGCTGCCTTTGATCTGTCGGAGCGGTCGCTCAAGCTCGCGCAGCAGCAGGACAACATCTCGCTGGTCGCCGTGAACAAGGCCAATATGGGATTCGCGTTGTTCGGCATGAACCGGATCGACGCCGGCAAGCGGCTGGCGGAGGAAGCGCTGGCCGAATACGAGCGCAACGGCGCCCTGGCCGAAATTTCCGGCATCCTCGGCGACTATGGCCAGTACCTCGCAAGCGCCGGCGATTTCAAGGCAGCGCTGGCCTTGCGCGACCGCCAGCAACGCGTCAACGACAAGATCGCGCTTGCCGTACGGGAAAAAGACGTCGTCGAGATGCAGGGCAAGTTCGAGTCCGAAAAGCGGATTCGCGAGATCGAACTCCTCAACCGGGAAAAGGACCTGCAGGCGATCGAACTGCAGAACCGGCAATGGCAGCAGCGAATCTGGTGGTTGCTGGCCGCCGTGTTCGCGGCGTCCTTCGCCATCGTCGCGTTCCTATATCGCAAGCTCCGGACGATCAACCGGCTGCTGGCGGAGAAAAACAGCGAGCTCAGCTTCCAGAGCAGCCGCGATCCGCTGACAGCGCTCTACAACCGGCGCCATTTCCAGAATTTCATCAACGAGGGCCGCGGCGACCTGGAGCGGCGGCGCGGCGCCGTCGAAAGGCCGGTGCAGGCACTGCTGCTGATCGACCTCGACCACTTCAAGATGATCAACGACCAGTTCGGCCATGCGGCAGGGGACGCCGTGCTCGTCGCCGTCGCGCGGCGGCTGCGCGACACATTGCGCGAAACGGACATGATCGTCCGCTGGGGCGGTGAGGAATTTCTGGTGTTCGTTCCCGCGGCGCCCGCGGCCACGCTCGACGAAATCGTGTCGCGTGTCATGCACGCCGTTTCGTCGGAGCCGATCCAGTACATGGGTCATTACCTTCAGGTCACGGTTTCGATCGGGTATTCGCCGGTGCTGCTGCCGCCGGACGATGTCGCGCTCGGCTGGGAGCGCGTGATCGGGCTCGTCGACAAGGCGCTTTACATGGCGAAACTTCACGGCCGCAACCGCGCTTACGGCGTGGGCAGCATGCTGCGCTCGGGAGACGAAGCACTGGCCGCCGTCGATTCCGACCTGGAAAAGGCGTGGCGCGACGGTGTCGTGGATCTGCGCGTGCTGGTGGGCGCGCAAACGCTGGCCGCCTCCCCGCGGAATGTCCTGCCACCCGGCGTTCTGCAGCACTGATCGTCATCGACGGACGTCGCGGGCGAAGCGAGGCGCCCGTGCTAATATTTTGATTTGACGACGATGGGTGCGCGCCGCATGGTGCGCGCCGCCACGCGCATCCCGCATCCGATGGTCGCCAGTCCCCGGCATTTCCTCCAGTTTCGCGATTTCGCGCGCGAGGAATTCGACCACCTCTTCGCCCGCACGAAGTGGATCAAGGAGCGGTTCAAGCGCTACGAGTTGTACCAGCCGCTGCGCGACCGCACGCTCGCCATGGTGTTCGAAAAGGCGTCGACGCGCACACGCGTGTCGTTCGAGGCCGGAATGAACCAGTTGGGCGGCATCGCCATCAACTTGAATCGCGGCGATACGCAGTTGGCGCGCGGCGAGCCGATCGAGGACGTCGCGCGGGTGATTTCGCGGATGGTCGACGTCGTGATGATCCGCACGTTCGAGCAATCGATCATCGAGCGCTTCGCCGCGCATTCGCGCGTGCCCGTGATCAACGGCCTCACCAACGAATACCATCCGTGCCAGATCCTCGCGGACATCTACACCTACGTCGAGCATCGCGGCTCGATCGCGGGGCGTACCGTCGCGTGGATCGGCGACTCCAACAACGTCTGCCACACGTGGCTGCAGGCTGCGACGATCCTCGACTTTCGCGTGCATGTTTCAACGCCGCCCGGTTACGAACTGGAAGCCTCCCGCGCCGAGGGCAACTTCGAGGCGTTCGCGGACCCGGCGGATGCGTGCCGCGGCGCCGATCTCGTCACGACCGACGTCTGGACCAGCATGGGCTTCGAAGCCGAGAACGACGCGCGGCTGCGTGACTTTGCGCGCTGGAAAGTCGATGCCGACATGATGCGACGAGCGAAGCCCGATGCGCTGTTCATGCACTGCCTGCCAGCGCATCGCGGCGAGGAAGTCGATGCCGACGTGATCGACGGGCCGCAAAGTGTGGTCTGGGACGAGGCCGAGAATCGCATGCATGCGCAGAAGGCGCTGCTCGAGTATCTGGTGTGCGGGCGCGTGAATACGTAGGGAGATTTCGATGATCGACCATACCAGCGTCAGCGTGACCGACGTTGCCAAGGCCAAGGCGTTCTATCGGGCCGCGCTCGCGCCGCTCGGCTACAGCGTCCTCATGGAGTTCGAGCAAATCGCCGGGTTCGGCGTGGCGCCGAAGGCCGACTTCTGGATCGGCCAGGGAACGCCAAATGGACCCCGCGTGCACATTGCATTTCGTGCCGATTCGCGCGCGATCGTCGACGCGTTCTATCGCGCGGCGCTGTCCGCGGGCGGACGCGACAACGGCCCACCGGGACCGCGGCCGCATTACCACGCCAACTATTACGGCGCCTTCGTGCTCGACCCGGATGGCCACAACATCGAGGCCGTCTGCCACACGCCGGCTTGAATACCGCATATTCTTCAGGAACCGTCGCAATGCCTTTGCATATTTTCGTTCGCGTGCTGCTCGCCTGTCTCGGCGCCTCTGCGTTCTCGCCCGCATTCGCGCAGGCTTACCCCGACAAACCGATCAGGTTCGTGATGTCCGCTCCCGCCGGGAGTTCGATCGACACGCTGGGTCGCACGATCGCCGACAAGTTGAAGGACCGCCTGGGCCAGCCCGTCATCGTCGAGAACAAGCCGGCCGCGGGCGGCACCGTCGCCACGGGTGAGGTGGCGAAGGCCGCGCCCGATGGCTACACGATGGTCCTGGCGTTCAACGGCCCGCTGTCGATCACGCCTCTGCTGTCCAAGGTCCCCTACGACGTGCAGAAGGATCTGGCGCCGGTGATCATCACGTCGAGCCAGCCCAACGTGCTCGCCGTGACATCGCCAAAGCCAATCCGGGCAAGCTCAATTTCGCGTCGGTCGGCAGCGGAAGCTCGTCGCACCTCAATGCCGAACTGCTCAAGACTATGGCCGGAATCGACATCGTGCACATTCCGTTCAACGGCTCGCCGCCGGCCGTGACGGCCACGATCCAGAACGAAACGCAGATGATCTTCGCCGTCATGCAGCCGCTGCAGCCGCAGATCCAGGCCGGCAAGCTGCGCGCGCTGGCGGTGACATCGGCAAGGCGCTTTCCGCTGCTGCCCGACCTGCCGACGATCGCGGAGTCCGGCTATCCCGGGTTCGAGTCGCTCGCGTGGAACGGCGTGCTGGTTCCCGCCGCGACGCCGAAGGCGATCGTGAACCGGCTCAACGCCGAGATCAACGCGGTATTGAAGGATCCCGACGTCGTCCAGAAGATGAATGCCTCGGGCTTCGCCCTCATCGGCGGCACACCCGAGGAGTTCGGTGTCCTCATCAAAGCCGAATCGGACAAATGGGCGCCAGTGATCAAGAAGGCCGGCGTGAAGATTGACTGACGTCACACCCGACGTCAGTCATCCCGAGAAGCGCAGCGACGAGGGACCTGCTTGTAGGCTATTCGTCGTTGCTGTCGCCGTCGGTGAGCCGCGGCAAGGGTGACTCCGCCGACGGTTGCAGAAGCCCCGTCTTCATGTACGTCAGGAGTTTTGCGCGCGTGTCGGCGATGTCGAGGTTGCGCATCGTGAGCTGGCCGATGCGGTCCTGTGGCGTGAATGACGAATCCCCCTTCTCCATCGTCAAACGTTCCGGCATGTAGGTCAGGTTCGGGCTCGCGGTGTCGAGGATCGAGTAGTCGTTGCCCCGGCGCAGTTCGAGCGTGACCTCGCCGGTGATCGCGCGCGCAACCCAACGCTGCGCGGTCTCGCGGAGCATCATCGCCTGCGGGTCGAACCAGCGGCCCTGGTACAAGAGCCGGCCGAGCCGGCGACCGCCGTCGCGGTATTGCTCGATCGTGTCCTCGTTGTGAATGCCGGTGACGAGCCGCTCGTACGCGATGTGCAGAAGCGCCATTCCGGGCGCCTCGTAGATACCGCGGCTCTTGGCCTCGATGATCCGGTTCTCGATCTGGTCGCTCATGCCCAGCCCATGGCGGCCGCCGATCGCATTGGCCTCCAGCATCAGCGACACTTCGTCGGCAACCGCGATGCCGTTGAGCGCGACCGGACGCCCCTCGTCGAAGCGGATCGACACGGTTTCGGCCTTGACGACGACATCGTCGCGCCAGAAGGCCACACCCATGATCGGCTGGACGATCTTGATGCCCTTGTCCAGAAACTCGAGATCCTTGGCTTCGTGTGTCGCGCCGAGCACGTTCGAGTCGGTCGAATACGCCTTTTCCGTGCTCATCTTGTAACCAAAGCCGGCGCGCGCCAAGTACTCCGACATTTCCTTGCGGCCGCCCAGTTCATCGATGAACTTGGCATCGAGCCACGGCTTGTAGATGCGCAGATTCGGATTGGCGAGGAGCCCGTAGCGATAAAAGCGCTCGATGTCGTTGCCCTTGTAGGTACTGCCATCGCCCCAGATATTGACGTGGTCCTCGCGCATCGCGACGACGAGCATCGTGCCTGTCACCGCGCGGCCGAGCGGCGTCGTGTTGAAGTAGGCGGCTCCACCGGTCGAAATGTGAAATGCGCCCGCCTGCAGCGCGGCGATGCCTTCGGCGACGAGCGCAGCGCGGCAATCGACGAGGCGCGCACTTTCCGCGCCATATTGTTTTGCACGGCGCGGAATCTCTTCGTAGTCCGGCTCGTCGGGCTGACCGAGATTCGCCGTGTACGCGTAGGGAATCGCGCCCTTTGCCCGCATCCAGTGCAGCGCGGCGCTGGTGTCGAGCCCGCCGGAAAAGGCGATGCCGACTTTCTGGCCGACGGGAAGGTCCTGCAGGATGTGCGACATGAGCGAGTTGATTGTCGGAGCCTTCGATCAGCTATTCTAGCCGACTCGTCTTCATTGGCATCCGCTTGCCTCCGCACCCATGCCCGAGCTGCCCGACATCGCCGTCTACCGCGAAGCGCTCGACGCGCGTCTCCGTGGCCAGGTTCTCGATGAGGTGCGCATCGTCAACCCGTTCGTCCTGCGCACCGCGGTCCCACCGATCACCGAGGCCGCGGGCAAACGCGTTGTCGGCGTGCGCCGCCTCGGCAAGCGAATCGTTTTCGCGCTGGAGGATGATCTCTTCCTGATTCTCCACCTGATGATCGCAGGCCGTCTGCGGTGGCTTGCCAGGATCGCGAAGCCGCCTGCGCGGATCACGCTGGCGACCCTCGAATTCGACAATGGCAAGCTCGTGTTTATCGAAGCGGGGACAAAACGCCGCGCGTCGCTGCATCTTGTGCGGGGCGAGGTGGCGCTCGCCGCGTTCGACATGGGCGGGCTCGACGTGCTCGAAGCCAATGTCGCGACTTTTGCCGCCCGGTTGCGCCGCGAAAACCACACGCTCAAGCGCGCGCTGACCGACCCGCGCCTCTTCAGTGGAATCGGCAACGCCTATTCCGACGAGATTCTGCACCGCGCCAAGGTGTCGCCGCTGACGCTCACTTCGAAGCTCGATGACGGTGAAGTCGCACGGCTCCACGACGCAACCCGCGCAGTCCTCACCGAATGGACCGACCGATTGCGCGCGCAAGCGGCGGGCGAATTCCCCGAGCGCGTGACAGCATTCCATCCGGAAATGGCCGTCCACGGCAAATTTGGTCAGCCGTGCCCGGTCTGCGGAGCCCCGGTGCAGCGGATCGTGTACGCCGAGAACGAATGCAACTACTGTGCACGCTGCCAGAATGGCGGTGTCATTCTCGCCGATCGCGCCCTTTCGCGGCTCCTGCACAAAAGCTGGCCCCGCTAGGTTGAATTCGGTCGCGGCGCCCAGTTGGTGTCGGGCCCGCGAACGTGCTAGTTTCCGCCCTTCCCCGCCATCACGATCCCCCAACCGCCATGCCCTCTTTCGATATCATTTCCGAAGTCAACGAGGTCGAAGCCAACAACGCGCTCGACCAGGTCAACAAGGAACTTGGGACGCGTTTCGACTTCAAGGATTCCGACGCGCGCGTCGAGTACAAGGACAAGGTGCTGACGCTTCACGCCGACGATAACTTCAAGTTGAAGCAGGTCACGGACATCCTGACCACCAAACTCGCCAAGCGCAATGTGGACGTCCGGTCGCTCAAGTACGGCGACGTCGAGAAAGTTTCCCACAACAAGGTCAAGCAGCTGGTCACCGTGCGCACCGGTGTCGAGCAGGAATTGTCGAAGAAGATCGTCAAGATGCTGAAGGACAGCAAGCTCAAGGTGCAAGGGTCGATCCAGGGCGACACGGTGCGAATCTCGGGTGCGAAGCGCGATGAACTGCAGAATGCGATCACACTCATCAAGAAGTCGATCACCGACTTTCCGCTGCAGTTCAACAATTTCCGCGAATAGCGCTCGTCAAACGCATGTGGATTTCCAGGAGCGCGCCGCCTTGGATCCACTGGCCTATGTCCCTTTCACGGCCGAGACGGTGCGGCTGCAACTCGAAGTACTGACGCCCGAACACGCACCGCGGCTTATCGCCGGTCTGGCTGAGCCTTCGCTCTACGCGTGGCTCGACTGGCCGACTCCGGATCTCGAATCACTCACCCGGCGCTTCGAGAACATCTGCCGCCGGCCCGCACCGGACGGCGAGTTGTGGCTCAACTGGGCGCTGCGGTGCCGGGATGACAAGCGCTATGCGGGTTTGGCCGAAGCGACGGTCTATCCGAACCGGGAAGCGAATCTCGCCTATTTCGTCTTCACTTCCGAGCAACGACGTGGATTCGCGGTAGAGGCGACCGCCGCGGTCATCGCGCATCTGCGGCGCGACTATGGCGTGCACACGTTTCTCATCGCGGCAGATACTCGCAACGTCGCGTCGCACCGTGTCGCCGAAAGGCTGGGATTTGAGCGCGTGGGCGGTCCGGAACCGGCGGGCACGCTGCGCGGCGAACCGGCCTTCGACTATTGCTACCGGCTTGCCGAACTGTCCTAGGCCAGATCGGCGACCAGCGCGTCGCGGGTGGCGGCGCCTACCGCGGGAATCTCCGAGCGATAGTTCCGGTGGTCGACGCCGACAGACAATCCCGCGCTACGCTTCAACGCGGCCACCATGTCCGACGACAACTCGAACCGCAGGAAGTGGACCGCCGACGTCTTGACCTCGTTTTCGCGGGGCAAGTCCTCGTCGGCGATGGCCCATACCCGCGCGCAACCGTCCACGGCAATGAAGACGCGGTCTTCGATGCCCTTGAGGTCCATCAGCGCCGCGCGCCGCGCGTCGACATCTTCGTACTCGATCAGCATCGTCGCCTTGAAGTTGCTGCCGTCCGGAACCAGCGGATTGTAGACTTCGAGCTCGTCTTGAATCGCCCCCTCCTCGAAGGCCTTTTCGCTCAGCAGCATTTCCTGGATCTGATAGCGCATTGTCAGCTCATCCTCGAACAAGAGCGTGACGTGCTCGCCCAGATGGACCGTTCGCAGTCTCTTGTGCGGAATGACGCGCGCCCGGTAGTCCTTGCGTGCCTTGGCATAGGCTTCGAGCGTCAGCAGGCTTTCTCGTTGAATCACGGGCATCGTTCACTCCAGTCCGTACGCAATGCGCAGCAATGTGAGCGGATGCTCGCGGCGCGCGTGCGTCGCTCCACCTTGGGCCTCGATGCCCTGCATGATCCGGCGGCCGGCGATCGGGCAGTCGGAGCTGACGAAGTCCGGATCGCCATCGCGCATCCGGGCGAACACGGGCTTGCCGATCCTCATCGATTCAGCGAAGAACTCGGCCTTCACGCCCCAAGTTCCGTTGTGACCGGCGCAACGCTCGACCGTGCTCACGTTGGTATCGGGAATCCATTCCAGCGCCTCGCGTGTTTTCTGGCCGACGTTCTGCACACGCGAGTGGCAGGGAATGTGGTAGCTGACGTTGCCCAGTGCGGTCTTGAATTCCTTGTTGAGCAAGCCGTCCTTGTCACGCAGCACGAAATATTCGAAGGGATCGAACATCGCCCCGGCCACGGCCGAGACGTCGGTGTCGTCCGGAAACATCAACGGCAGTTCCTGCTTGAACATCAATGTGCACGAGGGAACCGCGGTCAGGATGGCGTAACCATCGCGCGCCAGCACCGCGAGCGGTGGGATGTTCACGTTCTTCAGCCGCTCGACGGCGTCCAAGTCGCCCAGCTCGAGCTTGGGCATGCCGCAACACGCTTCCTTTTCGACGACGCGGTACGGGATCTCGTTGTGCGCGAGCAGCTTCAGCAGGTCGTGCCCGATGCCGGGCTCGTTGTAGTTCACGTAGCAGGTCGCGAAGACCGCGACTTTGCCGGCCGTGCGCTCGCCGTTGCGCACCGGCCACGCCAGCGACGGCTCGGCGTGGGAAAGGAAGCGTTCCGCCGCATACGGCGGCAACTCGGTGGCGGCCGCCACGCCCATCATCGCTTGGCCGGCCTTGCGCAGCGACGGCGACGTGCTTGCCGCATTCACCATCCGCGCGACGACCGGGATGGTCGCAAGCTTCCCGACCCGGTCGGTCGAGGTCAGCACGCGATCACGAAGCTTGACGTCACCCTTTGCGAATTTCTGCGTCTTGGCGCGCAGCATGAGATGCGGGAAATCGACGTTCCACGGATGCGGCGGCACGTACGGGCATTTGGTCATGAAGCAGATGTCGCACAGATAGCACTGGTCGACGACCTTGCCGAAATCGGACTTCGACACGCTGTCCAGCTCGCCTGTTTTGCTGGAGTCGACCAGGTCGAACAGCGTAGGGAACGCGCCGCACAGGTTTACGCAGCGGCGGCACGTATGGCAGATGTCGAAGACGCGCTCGAGCTCCGCGTTGAGCGACGCCTCGTCGTAGAAGTCCGGGTTGCGCCAATCGAGTGGATGGCGCGTGGGGGCCCCGAGCATAAAACTTCTAGTGGACCTGGGCCTTGCCCCTGCCCGCGCCGAAGCGCGGGCGGACGCGGGCCCAAATCTCCGTCAGTCCGCGAGAGCGTCCAGCGCCTTCTGAAAGCGGTTCGCGTGCGACCGCTCCGCCTTCGCCAGCGTCTCGAACCAGTCGGCAATTTCGTCGAAATGCTCGGCGCGCGCGGCCTTCGCCATGCCCGGATACATGTCCGTGTACTCGTGCGTTTCGCCGGCCACTGCGGACTTGAGATTCTCGCGGCTGGTGCCGATCGGCAGTTCCGTCGCCGGATCGCCGACCTGGGCCAGATAGTCGAGATGGCCGTGCGCATGGCCCGTTTCGCCTTCTGCCGTCGAGCGGAACAGCGCCGAAATGTCGTTCTGCCCCTCGACGTCCGCCTTGGTCGCGAAATAGAGATACCGACGGTTGGCCATCGATTCGCCCGCGAACGCGGCCTTCAGGTTTTCGTGCGTCTTGGTGCCTTTCAGATTCGTCATGCTGCCCTCCTTCAAAAAACGCCGAGTTTTGCCGACAACCATTTTTGCGCACCGCCTGATATTCGTCCAATTGATTGTACCAATGCGTATGATAACTTTTCCTTAATCATACGAACGTACAATTAAGACAACGAGCAGCCACCACGGGTTCGTCCGACAGGAAGCGCGCTGGCCGCGTCGGCGCTCAGTCGATGCGCTCGTACGCCGGAAGCGTCAGGAATTCGACGAACGTGTTGTCGTTGACCAGGTCCGCGAAGATCGCCGCGGCCTCGTCGTATTTGCCGGCGCTGAATTCCTCGCCGAGCAAGTCCCGGATTTTTTTCATCTCTTCCGGGATCATCGCGGCCACCATCTCCCACGTGACCTTGCGGCCGTCATCCAGCCGTCCTTTGGGCGAGCGGATCCACTGCCAGACCTGCGAGCGCGAAATTTCCGCGGTGGCGGCATCTTCCATCAGGTTGAAGATCGGCACCGCGCCCTGCCCGGCAAGCCACGCGCCGATGTATTGGATCGCCACGTTGATGTTGAGGCGCAAGCCTTTCTCCGTGATCGGCTGCTCGGGTTCGAACTTGATGAGGTCGGCCGCACCGACCCGAACATCCTCGCGTTTCGCCAGCGCGATCTGGTTAGGCGTGGGCATGATCCGGTTGAAGGCCTCGAGCGCGACGGGAACGAGACCCGGGTGCGCGACCCACGTGCCATCGTGGCCGTACGTCGCCTCGCGCTCCTTGTCCGCCTTCACTTTCGCGAAAGCCTCGCGATTGGCCGCCTCGTCGTTCTTCACCGGGATTTGCGCCGCCATGCCGCCCATCGCGTGGATGTTGCGGCGGTGACACGTCTTGATGCACAGCTCGGCGTAGCTCTTGAGGAAGTGCGTCGTCATCGTGACGAGCGCGCGGTCGGCCAAGCAGAAATCGTGGTTGTTCCGGAATTTCTTGATACACGAGAAGATGTAGTCCCAGCGGCCGCAGTTGAGCCCGGCCGAATGCTCGCGCAACTCGAACAGGATCTCGTCCATCTCGTAGGCGGCGAGGATCGTCTCGATCAGCACCGTCGCCTTGATCGTGCCGGTGGGGATGCCCAGTTCGTCCTGCGCCATCACGAAGATGTCGTTCCACAATCGCGCTTCGAGATGGCTCTCGAGTTTCGGAAGGTAGAAGTACGGGCCGCTGTCGCGGGCGACGAGCTCCTTGGCGTTGTGGAAGAAATACAGCGCGAAATCGAAGATGCCGCCCGACACCGCGCGGCCATCGACCTTGACGTGCTTCTCCGGAAGATGCCAGCCGCGCGGGCGCACGAACAGCGTGGCGAGCTTGTCCTTCAACGCGTACGTCTTGCCTTCTGGTGAAACGAAATCGATCCGGCGGCGAATCGCGTCGCGCAGGTTGATGTGCCCCTGGAGGTTGTTGTCCCAGCGCGGCGTGTTGGCATCCTCGAAGTCGGCCATGAAGACCTGGGCGCCCGAGTTGAGCGCGTTGACGATCATCTTGCGATCGACGGGGCCGGTGATTTCGACGCGCCGGTCCGCGATGTCGGCGCCGTAGGGCGCGCAGGTCCAGTCACCCTCGCGCACCGCCCGTGTTTCGGGGAGAAAGTCCGGCAGCTTGCCCGCATCGAAGTCGGCCTGGCGCCGCCCGCGGCGCACCAGCAGTTCGTCGCGCCGCCCACCAAACGCGCGCTGCAATTTGGCGAAGAACGCCACGGCCTCCGGCGTCAGGATTTGCGCGAATTCAGGCGTGACGCGTCCGGCGATTTCGATGCCGGGGCCGTAAACGGGCGTGCTCATCGGGGTCCTTGCAGGTGATCGCCGGCACCGCATTCACGCCGCAGCCAATTGCGGCGCGCGCAGCGCGACTCAGCTCCGTAATTCTACCGGATTTGCGCGCTGCACAATGGCCGGCGAGCCCGCGCTTAGCTGCCGCGCGGGACCCCTTGCGTCAGGCGTATGTCGCGCGCTTTGCCGCCAGTTGCGTGAGCATCCCCTGCGCGATGCCGCGATTGACCGCGCTCACGACCGCGCGCAGCGTCGCCGTCACGATGTTCGGGTCGAGGCCGACGCCGTACACCGTCTGATCCGCACCGACGCGCAGCTGCACATAGGCGACCGCCGTTGCATCTTCGCCCGCGCCAACGCCGTGCTCGTGGTAATTCTGCACGTGGATGTCGAACCCGCCATCCACGCGCAACGCATGAACGAACGCGTCGACCGGACCGTTACCGGCGCCGGTCAGCACCGTTTCGGTGCCGTCGATCAAGAGATGCGCGCTCAATTGCTCGATCGTGCCGTCGGCGACGTTGTGCTGCGCGCGATGTCCCGCATAGGCCACGGGCATCGTCGCGGCGATGTATTCGCGCTCGAAGGCGGCATGAATATCCGCCGGGACCAACTCCTTGCCGGTGGCGTCGGTGATTCGCTGGATCACCTGGCTGAATTCGATCTGCAGCAGGCGCGGCATCGCCAGCCCGTAGTCGCGCTCGAGCAGGTACGCGATGCCGCCCTTGCCCGATTGGCTGTTGACGCGAATGACCGCATCGTACGTGCGGCCGACGTCGGCCGGATCGATGGGCAGGTACGGAACGTCCCATACCGGATTGCCGCGCGAGAGCTCGGTCGCGCGTGCGGCGAGGCCCTTCTTGATCGCATCCTGGTGCGATCCGGAAAACGCCGTGAACACGAGATCGCCGCCGTACGGATGGCGCGGAGCCACGGGAAGCTGGTTGCAATGCTCGACCGTGCGGATGACGTCGTTGATGTCGGAAAAGTCGATGCCCGGGTCGACGCCTTGCGTGAACAGGTTCAAGCCCAGCGTCACGAGGCAGACGTTGCCGGTGCGCTCGCCGTTGCCGAAAAGACACCCCTCGACACGCTGCGCGCCCGCCATGATGGCGAGCTCCGTCGCCGCCACGCCGCAGCCGCGGTCGTTGTGCGGATGGACCGAGAGCACGATCGCGTCGCGGCGCGCGAGGCGGCGCGACATCCACTCGATCTGGTCGGCGTAAATATTCGGCGGGGCCATCTCGACGGTCGCCGGAAGGTTGACGATCATCTTGTGGTCCGGCGTCGGCTGCCAGATGGCGCTCACCGCGTCACACATTTCCACCGAGAAGTCGAGTTCGGTCGCGGTAAAGCTCTCCGGCGAGTACTCGAAGATCCAGTCCGTCGCCGGCCGTGCGGCCGCGCACTCGCGGATGACTTTGGCGCCAGCGACCGCGATATCCCGGATGCCCGCGCGATCGAGGCCGAACACGAGGCGCCGCTGTGTCGTGGACGTTGAATTGTAAAGATGCACGATGGCGCGCTTGGCCCCCGCCGTCGCATCGAACGTTCGCCGGATGATCTGCTCGCGCGCCTGCGTCAGCACCTGGACGGTCACGTCGTCCGGAATCAAGCCCTCCTCGATCAGCTTGCGCACGAAGTCGTAATCCGTTTGCGACGCCGCCGGAAAACCGATCTCGATTTCCTTGTAGCCCATCTTGACCAGCAGCTTGAACATCCGGAGCTTGCGTTCCGGGTCCATCGGCTCGATCAACGCCTGGTTACCGTCGCGCAGATCGACGCTGCACCACACGGGCGGCTTCGTGATCGCGCGCGACGGCCACGTTCGGTCGTGAAGGGCGACGGGGGCGAAAGGTTTGTATTTCTGCGACGGGTCGATGGTCATGGCACGCTCTTTAGGTTCGATACGTAGGAACTAGGAACCGCCTTCCGGTGCTCCGGAGGACGCTCTTTAGGGCCGAACTCGAATTGAGGTGTGGGGTTTTATGTGCGCGCGGGGCGCAGCAGGAGCAGCAGGCCGCCGGAAACGAGCGCGGACGCGGACGCAAAGGCGATCCGGGCGCTGGTGACGGTGATGTTGGGGCTGCTCATGGAGGTGACACTATCCGAAATTGTGCAGCACCGCAAGGGGCGTCGAGCCGGGACCGCGCAACACTCGTCGGGTGGCATAATCGCCGCGCCATGAAAACGACCGGTCGCGCCGCGCTTTCGCTAACGGGATGGCTTTCCAGGCTGCGGCCGTGGCAGAAGGAATTCTGGATCCTCGCCGCCTGTATTGCTGCCGCAGGGACAGCGTCGCTCTTGATGGGCCAGGACGCCAACTGGGACCTTCAGAACTACCACTATTACAACCCGTGGGCGTGGTTGAACGGTCGCATCTACACGTACGACATCGTCGCCGCGCAGTTGCAGACGTACCACAATCCGCTGCCCGACATCCCGTTCTACCTGATGGTCAAGGCGGGCTGGCGCCCGACGCGAATCGCTTTCGCTCTCGCGGTCCCGGCGGGCATTGCCGCCTATTTCCTGCTCAAACTGCTGCCGCTGCTCTTTCGCGATCTTCCGCTTCGCGATCGCCGGAGGGCGACGGCGATCGCGTTCGCTGTCGGCATCACGTCGGCGATGGCCATCGGCGTGCTCGGCACGACAATGAACGAATGGCCCGGTACCGCGCTGATAATCGCCGCGCTGTGGGTGATTGTCCGTGCGCTCGCAACCGGTCCGCATGCACCCATTCCGCGCGGCGCGCTCGTCACCGCCGGCCTGCTTTGCGGGCTCGCCGCCGGAGCGAAGCTGACCTTTGGCATATTTGCGGTCGGACTATGCTCCGCGATCCTCTCGCGCGGCCCGCTGCGGCGCGCGTTCGGCGAAGCCTTGGTCTTCGGTATCGCCGTGCTCGTCGGGACCGCTGTCACCGCAGGTCCGTGGATGTGGGCGCTGTGGACGCATTTCGGCAATCCGGTCTTCCCCTACGCGAACGAATGGTTCAAGTCGCCCTGGTGGGAACAATATGGGGTGACGTTCCGACTGTATGGCCCGCACACACTCGGACAATGGCTCGCCTTTCCGTTCACTGTCGCCGCGCCGCGCGAGTTCTACGTGGCCGAAGTAAAATACATCGACGCGCGCCTGCCGGCAGTCTACGGATTCGCGCTCATGGCCGGCGCGGCGTGGCTCGTGGAGCGCCTTGCTGCGCGAGCCGGGCGCCGCCAGGACACGCGCGCAGCCGTCTCGGGAAATATCGTGACTTGGCGACTGCTCGCCGTGTTCTGGTTCGTATCGTTCGTGATCTGGACGCAGGAATTCTCGATCTATCGCTACGTTGTCCCGCTCGAATTACTGTCGGGCGCCCTGCTCGTCGCTCTCTTGCGGTACTTGCTGCGGCCAGCCATTGCCGGCACGGTAACCCTTGTGGTCGCCGTAACGCTGATCGCCTCGACCAGTCCTCCCGACTGGTGGCGGATCGAGTTCGGGCGTCGCTGGTTCGACGTGGAAGTGCCGTGGGTCGCGCCCAATTCGCTGGTCCTGCTCACGTCGGACGCACCGATGGCCTACGTGCTGCCGTTCTTCCCGGCGGACGCCCGGCACTTCGGACTCAACAACAGCATCAACGATCCGGAACGCGACACACTGATGGAAGACACGATCGTGCGCGCTGTCCGGGAACACACCGGACCGATGTATTCGCTGAGCTATCCTGCCGGTACAGGCGACGCCGTGTTGTTGGCAGACGGATTGTTTCGCGTCAAGGAAACCTGTGACGTGATACGGACCAAAATGCGGACGAGTCCGATGGAGCTTTGCCGGGTCATCCACTTTCCGCCGCGCTGACGCTCACGCGACGCGCCTGCGTGCACGGCTACCGGTTAGCGACGAGCACCGGCCGCTAAATACGCTAGACGCTTCGCCTCGCGCCGGCCGCGCGCGACGCTGTCGAGGATCATGCCGCAGGCGAACGACAGCGAGGCCAGCAGCATCAACCCGGTTGCAAGTACCGCCGTGGGCAATCGCGGCACCAAACCGGTCTCCATGAATTCGACCGTCACGCCCGCGCCGAGAACGAGCCCGACGGCCGCAAACAGCGCGGCGAATCCAGAGAAGAAGGGCAGCGGCTTCACGTCGCGGAAGAGACGCGCCATCGTTGCGAGGATGCGAAAGCCGTCGCGGTACGTGGACAGCTTGCTGGCGGAGCCCGTGGGTCGCTCGAAATAGCGCGTGTGGATTTCCGCCGACGGCACGCGAAGCTCCAGTGCGTGCACGCTGAGCTCGGTCTCGATTTCGAAGCCGCGCGCCTCCATCGGGAAGGACTTCACGAAGCGGCGCGACAGCACGCGGTAACCGGAGAACATGTCGGTCGGCCGTTCGCTGAAGAGAACGCCAAGCAACGCGTTGAATGCCTGGTTTCCGAAGCGGTGGCCATGACGGTAGGCGGCGTCGCGGCCCTCGTCGTCGCGAATGCCGGTCACCACGTCGAGATCGTCGTCGACGAGTGCGGCCGCCATCTCCGGCGCGCGCGACGCGTCGTAGGTCGCGTCGCCATCGGTCAGGACGTAGATGTCGGCATCGATCTCCGCAAACATCCGGCGGACCACCCCGCCCTTGCCGAGGCGCGGCTCGCGCCGCACCACCGCGCCCGAAGCGCGCGCGACATCGCCTGTGCCATCCGTCGAGCGATTGTCGTACACGTAAACGACACAGCCCGGAAGCGCCTTGCGGAAATCGTCGATCACGCG
>WNFM01041438.1_pt1 | contig 32032 bp, 35 predicted proteins | sample 5400271 | NCBI WGS metagenome assembly WNFM01 (sample SAMN13153352, study PRJNA577476) | soil metagenome | isolation source: 60 cm saprolite on Douglas fir-dominated hillslope | place: USA:California | collected 2013-09-17 | reverse complement strand
GGCGGCCGAGCTCAAGGGCCTTTTGCCCGACCTGGTCGAGTTCACGCTGACGCCTTATCTGGGCGGCGAGGAAGCCGCGAAGATCGCCAAAGAGGATTAACCGCCGCCGCCCCGCGTCGCATCTTCGACCGCGACGCCGCGTTCCTGCCCGGTATCGTCGCGGCATGGCTGGCGAATCCGCCGACAAACCGACCGATACGGCCGCTGAGTACCTGCCCCCGCTGTCCCGCCTTCCCCCCGGCCGCCACGGACTGTCGCGCGAGTTCATCGCCAACAACCAGCGAGAGCGGATCGTCACCGCGCTCGTCGACACCGTCGCCGAGCGGGGCTACAACGAGACCACCGTCGGCGACATCACCAAGGCGGCGGCGGTCTCCCGCCGCACCTTCTATGAGCACTTCGCTGATAAGGAGGCTTCCTTCCTCGCCGCCTACGAGATGGTCTCCGAACACATCCGCAGCTCGATGGAGGCGGCGGCGGAAGCGTTCGAAGAGTGGCCCCAAAAGGTCCGTGCCGCCCTTGCCACGATGCTGCGCTTCCTCTCCGCTGAGCCCGAGCTTGCCCGCCTCTACATGATCGAGCCGATCGCCGCGGGTGGCGAGGCCGCCGCTCGCCACCAGGCCTCGATGCAGGCCTTCGTCGAGATCCTCAAGGCGGGAAGGCCCGCGCGCAGCGGCGAGAGACCGCTTCCCGAGGCGACCGAGGAGGCACTGGTGGGAGGGATCGTCACTCTGATCGTGCGGGAGATCAGCGCCGGGCGCACCGCGGAGCTGGAGCAGCTCCTGCCCGACCTGGTCGAGCTCACCCTGGCGCCATACCTCGGGAGCGAGGAGGCCGAGCGCCTCGCCCGGCAATCCTGAGCGCAGCCGGTAGCTCCTGACTTTTCGGCGTGAACCCCGTTCCTATAGTGGAAGACAACGATTCCGCATCCCTTGCGGGACGGGACCTACTGCGGTAAGCCGCCGCAAAGGAGAATTCCTATGAAAAGGATCGCCGTTCTCAGCACGCTTGGATTGCTGGCGTTCGTCGTCTCGGCCCAGGCGGCCCCCCATTACACGCCGGCACCGCCACCGGGATCGCATCGCTGCCTGCCCCATAGCGTGGGCTACAACGCGTCAGGCCCACTGGTCAACGCGTCACTGACGGCGGAAGAACACGGCCGCTACAGCGGCACGCTCGAGGTCAACGTCGCCAAAGCCAACCACCACGCTTCGACCGGCGACCAGACCTTCACGCTGACCGCCGCCAAGGTCAAGTTCCACCATGGCGTCGATCCGACCGCACCCGCACCGGGCAGCAGGGTGAAGCTGCACGGCAAGATCACCGCGCTGTCCAAGCACTGCCCCTCGAACGGCTTCACGCCGACGATCACCGTCAAGAAGGTCGATATCAGCCAGCCCAAGCACTGATAGCTCTCGAGCAGCCGTCAGAAAAGCCCTCCTGCCGGGGAGGGCTTTTCTGCACTCGGAACCGGTTAGGGCAACAACGCCCCGAGCTGGATTCGAACCAGCGGCCTATCCCTTAGGAGGGGATCGCTCTATCCAGCTGAGCTATCGGGGCCGGCAAGGCCATCGTAGATCCCAACCGCTAGCTGTAGAGGCTCTCGGAGGCCAGTTCCTGGGCGCGACGGCTCCAGAGCTTGACCTCCATGAAGATCTCGTCGCCATAGCCCTCGAGGGCGTCGAGGGCGATCAGGGTGAAGCGGTCCTGTGAGATCTCCTCCTGGTCGACGGTCTCGGCCTCGAGCTCGGCGGTGGCGGCGACGGCGCCGCGGACCAGGGGGCGACCCCAGACGAGGGTGACGGCGCCGGCGCGGCCGTTCTCCCCCCGCCAGCGGCCGACGACGTCGTCGTTGAGGTCGATGCGCCAGTCCGGGTTGTCCTCGGCGAGGACGTCGGTGAAGTCGGCCTTGGCCTGGAAGTCGACCTGATCGCCGCCCGGGGGCTGCACGTAGGAGACGTGGCCGAACAGCTCCAGCTTCCCCTCGGCGCTCTCGGTGTGGGCGGAACAGGGCACCCAGACCCGGCCCCCCCAGGCGCGCTCCGGGAACCAGTCGAGCTCGTCCGGCGTCGCGGCACCCTCCGGCAGGTCCTCGATCCCCTCGACCGCCTCGCGGAAGGTGGCCGTCAGCCGCTCGGCGAAGCGCCCGTGCGGAATCCCCTCCTGGGTCGTGTCGGCGATGAAGCGCGGAATCGGTCGGGGATTGGGCGGCACCGCTGATCAGTCTCCCAGGGCTTCGCGCAGGTCGGCGGCCGCACGCTCGGGCGGGTAGACGTTGATGTCGACGCCGGTGCCGAGCTCGAAGCCGGCCTTGACCGTCAGCCGCGGGGCGATGTCGACGTGCCAGTGGAACCGGTCGGCTCCGTGGGGGGCGGTGCGGATCCAGAGGTTCAGCTCTGGCGGGCCGCCGAAGCGGTCGGCGAGGACGCGCATCGCGGTGCGGACCATCGCCGCGCCGGTCGCGTCCTCCTCGAAGCGGGCGGACTCAAGGCGGGGGACCACCCGCAGCTCGAATGGAGAGCGCGAGGCCCAGGGGCAGATCAGCGCCGCCTCCTCGTCGATCGCGACGAGCCGGTCGCCGCGCCGCACCTCCTCGACCAGGACGTCCCTGAGCAGCCCGCTGCCTGCGGTGCGTTCGGCGTAGGCCCCGGCGCGTTCGCGTTCGCGCGCCACCGCCGCCGGCACGAAGGGCATGGCGTAGAGCTGGGCGTGGGTGTGCTCGAGCGAGGCCCCGGCGCCGCCGCCCTCGTTGACGATCAGCTGCACGTAGGAGGCCCCGGCGTGGGCACGCATCCGCTCGCGCCACGTTGCGACGGCCGTGGAGAACTGCTCCTCGCCCAACTCCGCCATCGCCGTCACGTGCTCGGGGGCGTTGACGATCACCTCGTGGGCGCCGGTCGCCGGCAGGGATGAGAACAGGTCCGGTTCGCCCGCCCGGCGCGAGGCCAGCAGGGGATCGCCGCTGCTGGCGAAGGCGCCTGCCTCGGCGCCGGGGCTGCCGCCGGTCTCGGCACCGGGACTGTCGCCTCTCTCATCCCCGCCCCCGCCCAGGGCCGGGTAGAGGTTGGGCACCACGCGCGTCTTCCAGCCGGGGCTGTCGGGCGGTCCGCCGCCGGGGCGCAGCGCGTAGACCTCCGGCGGGGTGCGGTCCTCACATCCCTCGCAGAAGGGGCAGTTATCCGGCCCCTTCGGCTCGGCCGCGGGCGCCGAGAAGCCCTCCGGCCGGTCGGCCCGGCCAGGGGCGAGGATCGTCCTCAGCCCGCTGAGCTGGTCTATGCGTATCTCGGGTGCGCTCAGGACCGGGAGGGAGGAAGGTCGTCGGGCGGCGGCGGGGGCTCCGGCGGGGCCGGAGGTTTGGGGGGCTTGGCTTTACTCCCCCCGGTTTTGTGATCGGAGCGGCCGATGAACGGCTCGAGCATGTCCATCGGCAGCGGGAAGACGACGGTGGTGTTCTGGTTGCTGCCGATTTCCAGCAGCGTCTGCAGGTAGCGGAGCTGCAGCGAGGCCGGGTTGGTGCTGATGATGTCGGCGGCGTCGGTGAGCTTCTGCGCCGCCTGGAACTCGCCCTCGGAGTTGATGATCTTGGCCCGCCGCTCGCGCTCGGCCTCGGCCTGGCGGGCGATCGCGCGCTGCATCTGTTCTGGGATCTCGACGTCCTTGATCTCGACCGCGGTCACCTTCACCCCCCAGGGCTCGGTCGACTCGTCGATGATCGTTTGCAGCTCCTCGTTGAGCCGCTCTCGCTCGGAGAGCAGCTGGTCGAACTCGGCCTTGCCGAGCACCGACCGCAGCGCGGTCTGCGAGATCTGCGAAGTGGCGAGGAGGAAGTTTTCGACCTCCGTGATCGCTTTGCGCGGGTCGATCACACGGAAGTAGGCGACCGCGTTGACGCCCGCGGGGACGTTGTCGCGGGTGATCACCTCCTGCGGCGGGATGTTGAGGGTGACCGTTCGCAGGTCGACCTTGACCATCCGGTCGACGAATGGGATCAGCAGGATCAGGCCCGGGCCCTTCTGGGCGATCAGGCGCCCGAGGCGGAAGATCACGCCGCGTTCGTACTCCCGCAGGATCCGCACCGAGGCGGCGAGGACGACGAAGAGAAGCGCCAGCACGACTACCAATGCGATAAGCGCTGCCATCTAGCTCGCTCCTTCCTCGGTTTCGGCCTCGGGCCGTACCACCAGAGTCAGCCCGTCGACCGACTCGACCCTGACTCTATCCCCCACGGCGACCCGGCCCTCGCGGTCGCTGAGGCGCGCGTGCCAGATTGCCCCCTGCGTGAATACCTGGCCCTCGGGGTCGAGGGTGGAACGGACCTCGGCGATCGTCCCCGCCATCTCCTCGTATCCGGTGCGGACCGGCTCGTTGCGATGGGCGGCGAGCGCTTTGCGCCCGGCGAGCAGGACCAAGGCACCGAGCAGCAGGGCGACGGCGACGATCACGACGATCGGCAGGCTGTGCCCCTGGTCGCGGTAGACCAGCCCGGCTCCGACCAGGGCGGCAATTCCGAGAGCGCCGAGAATCCCGCTCGAGACGTGCGCCTCGGCGACGAAGAGCGCCAGCGCCAGCACAAGCAGGAGGACGATGGTCGCGGTCATGGGGACATCATGATCCCAGCGCGTAGCGGCGAACGTCGGCTTCGAGTTCGGAATCATGGGCGTAGGGGCCCTGCTTCAGGTAGACGAGCTTGCCGGCGCGGTCGTAGAAGGCGGTGTCGGGGAGGCCGAGGGTGGCGCCGAGGGAGTCGGCGATCTTCTTGTCGGGGTCGGTGTAGCTGGGGTAGGGGACCGGCGCCTCTTCGAGGAACGTCTTCGCGGCGTCGTCGGAGTCCTGGGAGTCGACGCCGAGGAAGGCGACGCGCTTGCCGTAGCGGGCCGAGAGCTTCTGCAGGACCGGGAACTCGAAGCGGCAGGGCCCGCACCAGGAGGCCCAGACGTTGGCGACGACGGGGTAGCCCTTCAGCGCCGCGACCCGCCTTTCGTAGGCCCCCGTCCCGCCGGGCAGCAGCTCGTTGGCCTGCGAGTGCAGGGCCGCCAGCGGCGGCGGCGACCCGGCAAGGGCGCGGCCGTAGTCGGGGTGCTTGCCACCGTAGTCACCGCCTCCGGAGGAGCCGCATCCGGCCGCGACGAGGGTCAGCAGGGCAAGCGCCAGCAGCGGTATGGACAGGGTTCGTGCCGCGGTCATCGGTTCCGTGATTACAATACGTACGTTCGGTCCGCCGGTATGCGGATCGCTGAGATCTCCGGGGGAAGGGGATACCGACTCCCGGCAGCCCTCGTTCACTTGCCTCCAGCCGACTGTCTCGTGCTCGGCGGGGCGGACCCAGAAGCCTTCTATGGCCAAGACCAGCGACGTTGCCGCGGGAGCGGCAGTTCCTTCAAGCGCCGACATCGAGCGTGCGGCGGAGTTTGCCCGTGAGCCGTTCCTACTGGACGGCGAGGGCCCCGAGGCGCTTGCGCCCGGGACGGCGCGCCGCCGCGCCCTCGACGCGGCGCTGAGCGAGCTGGACGAGGGCGCCGAGTACCCGTCGATCGAGTGGCGGCGAGACTTCTCGCTGCTGCTGGGACTGGAGCGCCTGCTCGCCGACGAACCGCCGAAGCTGCGCGACGGAGCCGAACTATCTCCCCACCAGGTCGATGCGCTCTCGGGCACCCTGGCCGAGCTGATGGCCCAGCAGCAGATCATCACCGACGACGAGCGCCGCAACGGCGACGCGGCGCCAGCCGAGGTCGATGGCGAGGCGGCGGAAGAGTCGGAGCCGAGCGCGGACGGCGCCGCCGCTGACGGTGACGAGGGGCTTGAGGACGAGGAGCTGGAGGAGGACGAGGAGCTCGCCCCCGACGAGGAGCCCCAGGACTGGGAGGAACAGCCGGACGGCGAGGACGAGGAGGTCGTCGAGGAGGCCCCGGAGGATCCCGGCGCGGCCCGCCGCTTCTGGTTCGAGCACGCGACCGGCGCCGGCAAGACGGTCGCCGCGGTCGGCTTCATCGAGGCCAGCAAGACCGGCGGCGTGCTGATCCTCACCCACCGCCGCAACCTGGTCGACCAGTTCATCGGCGAGATCTCCGACCGCGGCTACAAGGAGCGCCTGCGGCCGCCGCTGCTCGACGGCCGCGACGATCCCGACGGCGCCGTCACGGTCGAGACCTACCAGTGGTTCGTCCGCAATCACAAGCGCGTCTCCGATGCCTATTCGATCGTCATCTGCGACGAGGCCCACACCGCCCTGGCGTCTTCATCGGCATGACCGCGACCGGGGCGCTGATCGCCCGCCACGTCGCCGACCTCTTCCCGACCCAGACCTCGCGCTTCGACCTCGCCCAGGCGGCCCGCCGCGGCGTCATCTCGCCGCTGCGCTGCCTCCGCATCCCGCCCGGCCCGGGGGTGCGGACGATCGCCAAGGTGCCGCTGCGCAAAGGCGAGGTCGACCAGGACTTCGACCAGGAGGAGCTGGCGGCGCTGCTCGACCAGGAGCCCTTCAACGTCGCCATCGCCGACCTCTACCGCTCCCGCTTCCGCAATGTCCCCGGCGTCCTCTACACGGCCGGCGTCCAGCACGCCAAGAACGTCGCCAAAGCCTTCCGCAACGCGGGCATCAACGCCCAAGCCGTCTCCGGCGAGACCCCGAAGCGCGAGCTGGCCGAGATCCTCGCCGGCTTCGAGCGCGGCGACGTCGACGTGCTCTGCAACGCGATGCTCCTCGCCGAGGGCTGGAACTCGCCGCGGGCGACGATCTGCATGCACCTGGCGCCGACCGCCTCGCGGCGGATCTACCAGCAGCGGGTCGGCCGCGTGACGCGGCGGGCGCCGGGCAAGGAGGCGGGCCTGGTGATCGACTTCGTCCACCCGGCGACCACCCACGACGAGTCGATCGTCACCCTGCACAGCCTGCTCGACCGCGACGTCTACCGCGGCGGCGCGATCGTCGTCGGGCCGGTGCGGCGCGGCCGTGGGCGCAAGGTGCGGGTGGAGCGGCGGATCGTGCCGGTCTCCGACAAGGAGGAGCGGCGGATGGAGGTGCTGGAACGCGAGATCTGGCGGATCGCAGTCGAGAACCTCGACTACCCCGAGCAGCACGCCTGGGCGGCGCTGGCCGGGGCGCGGGTCAACACCCAGGGCTGGCGCCGGGCGCGGGCGATGCTGCAGAACGACAAGACCAAAGAGCTGCGCCGCCGCTTCCTGCTGACCTGCGTGCAGCGCAACCGCAACTCGCAGCTGCGGCTGAAAGCGCTCGGCGAGATCGCCGACCTCGGCGATCCCGACGCCTTCGACGACGCGATCGACATCGTCGGCACCTGGAGCCGCGAGGACAAACGGGCCGGGACCAAGACCCTGCTGCAGGCGCTCGTCGACAAGCGGATCGGGCGCCGCGACCAGGCGCAGGCGTGGGTCTGGCGCCTCGCCTCCTACACCCGCGAGCTGCACGAGGAGTACGCGGTCCAGCGCTGGCCGGAGACGAAGCGCCTGCTGGGCCTGCTGGTCAACTCCTCCGGGCGGGCGCACGGGCGCAACGCGCGGCGGCTCGTTCACGCCTCCCGCAAACAGGACCGGCGGCTGGCGGTGGCGCTGCTGGCCGCGGCCGTCTCGCACACGCCCGAGGGCGAGGAGGTGCTGCGCGGCGCCCGCATGCGGATGGCTCGGAACCCCTCGGCGGTCGCCCGCGAGCTGCTGCGCAACTTCCCCAAGGCCGGCAAGCGGCGGCGCAAAAAACGCGGCAACAAACGCAAGGCGGAGAAAGGCTCAGAGCCGAAGGTGGACCTCGCCAGCACCGACGGCGACGCGGTCGCCGTCGGGGGTGAGGACGAGCAGGTAGCCTCGGTCGTCGACGCCGTCGGCGACGCCTGAGCCGCCGTCCCAGGCGACCTTGCGGCCTAGCAGCGCGTCGCGCTGGCGCCAGGCCGAGAGCACCGTGGCCTGGTCAGCCCCAACCCAGTCGGCGAGTTTTCTGTTCAACGCCTCGGTCGCCGCTCCGCTTGCCTTTATTAGCCCTGTGGGCGAAGAAGGGCAAGTGGACTCGATAGCAAGAGAGGTCGCGGTCTCACGCAGCTCCGACGGGAACTCATGCGGCTCGATCGTGAGGTTGAGGCCGACGCCGACCACCGCCCAGCCGTCCTGGGGGCGGGCCTCGATCAGGACGCCGGCCAGCTTGCGCCCTCCGACCCAGACGTCGTTGGGCCACTTGACCATGCATTTCGCGGCTCCAGCCCAATTCGCGTCGTCGCCAGGGGAGAGGCCGACGGCGAGTTGCTCCGCTGCCTCGCAGACGGCGAGCGGGACGGCCAGCGGCAGCAGCAGGTGGCGCTCGTCGAGCGGCCGCACCACGGCCGAGTAGAGCAGCGCCTTGCCGGCCGGTGCGGTCCAGGTGCGACCCTGCCGCCCGCGCCCCGCGGTCTGCTCTGCGGCAGTGACGACCGTGCCGTGCGGGGCGCCGGCGCCGGCGAGCCCGCGGGCGCGCGTGTTGGTCGAGTCGGTCTGGCGATAGTGGCGGTGAGGCGTGCCGAAGCTCATCGCCACCCACTCCGCTTGCCTTTGTTAGCCCTGTGGGCGAAGAAAGGCAAGCGCTCTGGACGCTTCACTTCGCGGCGTCATCCAGCAGGGCCGCGAGGATGCCGTCGACGTCGTGGCGCTCGGCTTCGATGTCAACGGTGAGACCGGCGGCGCGGGCGGCCTCGCTGGTGACGGGGCCGATCGAGACGACGCGGGCGTCGGTTGGGAAACGGTCGCCGAGCGCATCGGTCAGGTTGCGCACGGTGGACGACGAGGTGAAGGTGACGTAGTCGGCGCCCCGAGCCGCCTCGACCGCCTCGGCGCCGGGCTCCTCGCGCACGGTCTCATAGAGGGCGACCACGTCGACCTCGGCGCCGCGCTCGCGCAGGGCGTCGGGGAGCACATCGCGGCCCTCGGCGGCGCGGGCGACGAGGACGCGGCGGCCCTCGACCTCGACCCCGGCCAGGGCCGCGACCAGCGCCTCGGCGACGAAGCGCTCGGGGACGACGTCGGCGACGATCCCGTGCTTGGCGAGGGCGCGCGCGGTCCCCGGTCCGATCGCGGCGACGATCGTCGCGGGCGCGGAAGGCGACGCCGCGGCATCCGCCTCCGCTGAGATATCCACGCCAGCACTCGACTCCACCCTCTCTTCCTGCTTGCTGTTTCTCGTCCCGCCAAATGCCCGCGCATCCAATCCAGCCTCGTCCAGGGCCTCGAACAGCAGGTGCGCCCCGTTCGGGCTGGTGACGCAGACGAGGGAGTACTCGCGGATCGACTCCACCGCCCGCCGGACCTCCTCGGTCTCGATCCGCGGCTCGATCCGGATCGCCGGCAGCTCGACCACGTCGGCGCCGAGGTCGCGCAGGGTGGCGGCGAGGCCGCTGGCTTGGGCGCGAGCGCGGGTGACGACGACGCGACGGCCGTGGAGCGGTCGCCGCTCGAGCCAGGCGAGATCCTCGTGGCGGGCGGCGACCGGGCCGATGACGATCAGCGCCGGAGCGCCAATCCCCTCGCGCTCGACCGCTTCGGCGATCGTCCCCAGCGTCGCCCCGACCGTGCGCTGGCCGGCCATCGTGCCGCGTTCGACAGCCGCCGCGGGCTGTTCGGGATCGCGCCCAGCGGCGATCAGCGCCACGGCGTTCTCGGCCAGGCGCTTGACGCTCATGTAGAAGACGAGGGTGCCGGGGAAGCGGGCGAGGGCGTCCCAATCGAGGGCGGACCCGCCCTTCGCCGGGTTCTCGTGGCCGGTGACGAAGGCAACCGCGGAAGCCTCGTCGCGGTGGGTGACGGGAATCCCGGCGTAGGCGGTGGCGGCGACCCCGGCGGTCACCCCTGGCACCCCCTCGAACTCGATGCCGCCCGCCCGCACCGCTTCGCCCTCCTCGCCGCCGCGGCCGAAGACGAACGGGTCGCCCCCCTTGAGGCGAACGACGCTGCGCCCGGCCTTCGCCGCCTCGATCAGCCGCTCGCCGATCTCCTCCTGCGGGATCGAGGGCACCCCCGGCTGCTTGCCGACATAGACCAGCTCCGCATCCTCGCGGGCGCCGGAGAGCGCACCCGGCGGGATCAGCCGGTCGTAGAAGACGACGTCCGCGGTGGCGATCAGGTCGAGAGAGCGTGCCGTCATTAGCCCCGGGTCTCCCGGTCCTGCGCCGACCAAATAGACGATTCCGGCCCGCGCGCTCATCGCGTGGTTCCTTTCACACGAAATGCGTAACTAAGGAGCCGCATGCGGGTCATGCCGCTGCCTTGGCGCGGTCGAGGAGGTCGCGGGCGCCGGCGCTGAGCAGGCGCTCGGCGAGGAGGACCCCGGCGGCAGCGGGCTCTCTGGCCTCGCCCTCGACCCGGTCGCGAAGCCATTCGCTGCCGTCGGGCAGGCCGACGAAGGCTTCGATGCCGAGCCATTCGCCCTCGACCCGGGCGTGGACGCCGATCGGGGTCGCGCAGGTCGCCTCGAGCAGGGCGACCGCGGCCCGCTCCGCCGTCAGCTCGAGCACCGCGTCCGCGTCGCCGGCCTTCGCCACGGCCTCGGCCGCCGCCGCGTCGCCGGTGCGGACCTGGAGCGCGAGCGCGCCCTGCCCGGCGGCGGGGACCATCCGCTCGACCGGGATCGCGAAGCCGATCTCCCCCTCGCGGCCTAGCCGCCGAAGGCCGGCTGCGGCGAGGACGATCGCGTCCAGCTCTCCCTCCGCAAGCTTGCGGAGGCGAGTGTCGACGTTGCCGTGCAGCTCCTCCACGCGCAGGTCCGGGCGGGTGGCGAGGAGCTGGGCGCGGCGGCGCAGGCTGGCGGTGCCGACCAGGGCGCCCTCGGGGGCGTCGTCGAGCGAGGAGCCGGCGCCGATCCAGACGTCGGCCGGATCCTCGCGCGGCGGCACCGCCGCGATCTCCAGCTCCTCGGGCATGTTCCCGGGCAGGTCCTTCGCCGAGTGGACCCCGACCTCGGCCTCCCCCGCCAGTAGCGCCCGCTCGACGCCGCGCACGAAGCGCGACTTGTCTCCCGGCTCACCGTCGGAGGTTGCCTCGACCAGCTCGGCCCCGCCCAGCATCTCGGCGACTTGGCCCGCCTGCGCCAGGGCCAATGCACTGCTGCGAGTGGCAATTCGAATCATCCAGACCTATCCCGGTAGGGGTGGAACGTCTTGTACTTTTTCGCCGCTGGCCATTGTCGGTAACCACAAGCGCGGCTCGAAAGAGTTAAGTGGAATCCCTACCGGGATAGGTCTGGCGAAGCTCGGTCACTTTGCCGGGCGCTTCGCCCTCCGGCTCGGTCTCGACGTCGAGGCCGAACAGCTCGCGCAGGGCGCTTACGTAGAGGTAGGCATCGTCGCTGCCGGCCGAGCGGCGCATCCGCAGGGTCGGCTCGTGCAGGAGGCGGGAGGCGATCGCTTTCGCCATCGTCTCCAGCCGCTCGCGGTCGGCCGCGCCGAGGCTCTCCCAGCGGCTCTCGTTCTCGGCCAGGACCCGGCGCACGATCTCGTCGCCGCGTTCGCGCAGGGCGGCGATCGTCGGCACCACCTCGAGCGAGGCGAGCCAGCGCTCGAAACGGTCCAGCTCGACCTCGATGATCCGCTCCGCCTGCTTCGCCTCGGCCTCGCGGCCGCTGGCGTTGCGTTCGACGATCTGCTGCACGTCGTCGATGTCGTGGACGCTGACCCCGGCGATCTCCCGGCAGGCGGGCTCGATGTCGCGCGGAACGGCGATGTCGATCGCCAGCAGCGGCCGCTCGCGACGGGCCTCCATCACCTGGGAGAGGTCGTCGCGCTCGACGATGTGGTGCGGCGAGTTGGTCGCGGTGACGACGATGTCGGCCGCCTCGAGCTGCTCCGGCAGCTCCTCGAAGCGGACGGCGCTGCCGTCGAAGCGCTGGGCGAGCCCGATCGCGCGGTCGTAGTGGCGGTTGGCGACGAAGACGGTGCGGACGCCGCGGGCGACCAGGGCCCGGGCGACCAACTCGGCCGTCTCGCCGGCGCCGACGACCAGCACGCGGCGGTCGGAGAGGTCGCCGAGCGCGCGGCGCGCCAACTCGACCGCGACCGAGGGGATCGAGACACCCTTCTCGCTGATCCCGGTCTCCTCGCGGGCGCGGCCGCCGGCGGCGAGGGCGCCACGGAAAAGGCGGTTGAGGATCGGGCCGGTGCCGCCCTCGACCAGGGCCAGCTCGTAGGCGCGTTTGACCTGCCCCTGGATCTCGGCCTCGCCGACGATCATCGAGTCGAGCCCGGCGGTGACCCGCAGCAGGTGGCGGGCGGCCTCGCCGGCGCGCAGCGAGTAGAGGTGGCCGAGCAGCTCGGTGGGGCGGATCTCCGCCTGGCGGGTGAGGACCCCCAGCGCCGTCGACTCGGCCTCGACCGGGTCGGAGACGATCAGGTAGAGCTCGGTCCGGTTGCAGGTCGAGATCGCCGCCGCCTCGTGGATCTCGGCCGCGGCGGTCAGCTCGCGCAGGGCGCTGACGGCGCGGCCCTCGGTCAGCGCCAGCCGCTCGCGCAGGTCGAGCGGGGCCGTCTTGTGGGAGACGCCGAGGGCGAGCAACTCAGACATCGGGGACACCTTGAGGGTGGTCGGCTCGGCCCCCGGGTGGCGACTCGGCGTGGTCGGCTCGGCCCTCATCCGGCCCCGAGAGAGTCAGATCGTGATCGGCTGAGGGCTTGGTCTCATCGATATTCCGCCCATGGCTCCGGCCTTCGGCCTCCGCCATATGCGGGTAGGTGTTCCCCTGCTCAGCAAAGCTCGCCAATTCGCGCAGTTCCTTCTCGATTCGCTGCAGTTTCGCCGCCATGATCGCCACGTAGACGACGATCAGGACCAGGAAGACCACATACGCGCCGGCGACGTACTTGCCGGCTTCGTCGAGCGGTAGGGCGGGAACGCCGAGGGGCAGCACCTAGCTCACCTCCGGGGCGATCCGGGAGGCGCCGCCGGGCGCTGGCGCGTCGAGGGCCCGGCGCAGGCGCTTGACCTGGCCGGAGGCGCTCTTGGCGGTCAGCTCGAACTTGACCAGGGTCATCCAGAGCAGGGCGATCGCGGCGAGCGAGCAGAGGAAGGTCAGCATCATCGAGCCGGGAAGACCGCCGTTGGCGGTGGCGAAGACGCGCGGGTGGACGAGGCTCTGCGCCATCCGCACGGCGATGAAGTTGAGCGGCACGAAGGCGCCCGCGGTGATCGCGAAGACCGAGGCGTAGCGGGCCTGGCGCTCGGGGTCCTCGATCGCGTAGCGGAAGGGGTAGTAGGTCGCGTACATGAGGAAGACGATCAGGAAGCTGACCAGGGTCGGCTCGTCCCAGACCCACCAGTGCCCCCAGGAGGCCTTGGCCCAGATCGAGCCGGTTATGAGGACGGCGACGCCGAAGATCACCGACATGTGGATCGAGACGTAGGAGTAGGCGTCCCACTTGCGATTGCCGCTGCGCAGGTGGGCGATCGCGAAGGTCCCGCCGACGACGAATCCGACCAGCGCCGTTATCGCCAGCGGCACGTGCAGGTAGAAGATCTTCTGGATGAACCCCTGGTCGGCGTCGAGAGGCGCGTAGAAGAAGACCAGGGAAAGCGACACGGCGAGCGCCGCCACGGTGGCGATGGAGAGTGGTCTCAGTCCTTTGCCGTACATGCTTCGCGGGGTGGGGGGAGGCCGGGCGGGTCAGTCCTCCAGGAGGAAGTCGAACACCGCGTAGCCGACCAAGCCGAAGATCAGATCGTATAGCCCGAGCACCATCAGCCAGGTGCCGAAGCGGTGGTAACCGGGACCGCCCACCGCCAGCAGCGGGTCCGTGGCGCCGGTGGCGGCGATCATCAGCGGCACCACGAGCGGCAGCAGCACCAGCGGCACCAGCAGGTCGCGGGCGCGCGAGTTGACCGCCATCGAGGAGATCAGGGTGCCGGTCGCGGCCAGCCCCAGGTCGGCCAGCAGCAGGATCAGGGCAAGCGGCGCCAGCCCCGCGACCGAGTCGAGGAAGAAGAGGGCGAAGATCGGCACCGCGATCAGCTCCAGCGCCAGCAGGTAGACCAGCAGCGCCGCCGCCTTGGCGGCGAAGAGGACGCTGCGGTCGATCGGGGCGAGGCGAATCGCGTCGAAGCCGCCCTCCTCGCGCTCGGCGACGAAGAGGCGGTTGATGCCGAGCACGGCGGCGAACAGCAGGGTCGCCCAGAGGACGCCGGCGGCGAGGCTGCCGGAGAGGCTGGTGCGATCGAGCCCGAAGCGGAAGATGACGAAGGTGGTGATCGAGAACAGCGCCATCGCCGGCAGCGACTGCAGGGTGCGCAGCTCCGAGCGCAGGTCCTTGCCGAGGATCGCCGCGAAAGCGGCGCGCGAGGGCGTCACGAGGCTCGTTCCCGCCGTGCGCGTCGCCAGGTCACGAGACTGCCGCCGCCTCGCCGATCCCGAGCCGCAGCACCTGGTCGGCCTCGGGCAGGAAGCGGTCGGGGTCGTGGGTGACGACGACGCGGGTGCGCCCGCCGCCGGGGCCGATCAGCCCCCGCGCCAGCTCCCTCCCCTCGGCGTCGAGGTTGGAGTCGGGCTCGTCGAGCAGCAGCAGCTCCGGCTCGTGCAGGACGCAGCGGCAGATCGCCAGCCGCTGCCGCATCCCGGCCGAGAGCTCGGCGATCCGCTCGTCTGCCCGCCGCTCCATCGCCGCCGCCGCCAGCAATTCGGCGATCCGCGCCTCCGCCCGCTCGCCGGAGGTCCCGTGCAGCCTGGCGTGGAAGCGCAGGTTCTCGCGGCCGCTGAGGTCGCGGTACAGCAGCGGCTCGTGGCCGAGGTAGCCGATCCGCCCGCGCAGCTTCCAGGCCTCGCCTGGGAGCGAGCAGCCGAGCACCACCACCTCGCCCCCGCTCGGTCGCAGCAGGGTGGCGAGGATGCGAAGCAGCGTCGTCTTGCCGGCGCCGTTGGGCCCGAGCACGACGAGGGAGTCGCCGGGGGGCAGCTCCAGGCCGATCCCGTCGAGCGCCGTGCGCTCGCCGAAATCCTTTCGCAGCCCGGCCGCCGAGACCGCCGCTTCGCTTCGATCGTGTCCATCCACTCGCGCCTGATTGTGACTCCGCGGCCGCGGCCGCGCGGCTTGACGCCCGGCCGCGGCCTCCCAGCGCGTCCTCTACGCTTTGCTGCGGTCAACCATTCAGGAGGAAGAGATGACTAGACCGACCCGCAAAGCGCTGATCGTGACGGCGCTCGCCGCCGCCGCTCTCGGAGCGGCCGGCGGTACCGCCGGCGCGACGCAAACGATCAACGTTCCCTCCAAAGTCTCGATCGAGAGCAACGGCCTGCACTTCACGGGCAAGGTGACCACCGCGGCGACGCTCAAACCCTGTGAGCAGCAGCGCAAGGTCGTCCTCTTCAAAGTGGTCAGCGGCGGTCCCGACCAGGCCGTCGGCCACGACACGACGAGCAACAACGGGGCCTGGAGCATCACTCCGCAGGGCTCCGCCGGGATCACGCTGGCCCACTTCTACGCGAAGGCGAAGAAGCGGAGCGACGGGGCCGCGGGCACGGTCCACGTCTGCCTGCCCGCCAAATCGAAAGTCATCGGGGTTACCCCCTAACTGCTCAGCCTCGCTTGCGCAGGGTGCGCCGGCCGACCTTGAGCAGGGGGCCGGCGCCCTGGCGCAGCGCCTCGGTGCGGGTCGCGCCCTTGCCGTAGAGCGCTTTCGCCGAAGCCCGCACCGCTTCGCCCAGGGTGCGGTCGTAGGGGTGCCACCAGAAGTCGCGGGTGAGGCCCGGCTCCCAGGCGTTCATCTTGACGTTGACGCACTCGTAGAAGCCGAATTTGGAGTGAGAGCGGCCGACGCCGGAGTCCTTGACGCCGCCCCAGGCGCACTGGCAGGCGCCGTGGCTGAAGGAGTGGTCGTTGATCCAGACCATCCCCGACTCGATCCGTCGCGCGATCCGCTCGCCCTTCTGGCGGTCCTTGGTCCAGACCGAGGCGCCGAGGCCGAACTCGGAGTCGTTGGCGAGGTCGATCGCCTCCTGCTCGCTCTCGACGACGACGATCGGCAGCACCGGGCCGAAGATCTCCTCGCGCATGATCCGCATCCGGTGGGTGACGCCGGTCAGCACCGTCGGCGCGACGAACTTGCCGGAGAGGCCGGGCACGTCGGTCGGGCCGCCGCAGAGCCTGGTGGCGCCGGAGGCGACGGCGTCGTCGATCAGGTCGACGACTATCTCGTACTGGCCGTCGGAGGTCATCGGGCCGATCTCGGTCTCCCACTCGAGCGGGTCGCCGAGGCGCAGCTTCCGCGCCTCGCGGGCGACGCCCTCGACGAAGCGGTCGGCGACCTCGCGGACGACGTAGACGCGCTCGATCCCCGAGCAGGTCTGGCCGGCGTTGGCGAAGCCGCCCCAGACGGCGCCGGAGACGGCGTTGTCGAGGTCGGCGTCGGCGCAGACGATCATCGGGTCCTTGCCGCCCAGCTCCAGCACCGAGCCCTTGAGCAGGCCGGCGCAGACCTCGCCGACCTGGCGGCCCACCTCGACCGAGCCGGTGAAGAAGACCTTGCCGACGCTGGAGCGGGCCAGCGCGTCGCCGACGGCACCGCCGCCGTGGACGACCCGGACCAGGCCCTCGGGCAGCCCGCCCTTCTCGAAGACGGCGCGGATCCGCTCGCCCAGCAGCGGCGTCAGGCTGGCCGGCTTGAGGACCACTCCGTTGCCGGCCATCAGCGCGATCGCGACCTCGCCGAAGGGGATCGACCAGGGGTAGTTCCAGGGGGCGATGACGCCGACCACGCCGATCGGCTCGTAGGAGAAGTGACCGCTCTTGCTGAGCGTGAAGGCCTGCGTCATCCGCACCTTCTCGTCGGCGAGGATCTTCGGGCCGGCCTTGGCGCACCAGTGCAGGGCGTCGACGGTCGGAAGCAGCTCCATCGTGTAGGCCTCGACGCGCGGCTTGCCCTGCTCGCGGACCAGCAGCTCGGCGATCTCGTCGATGTCGTCCAGGAGGGCGTCGGCGGCGCGGCGCATGTAGCCGGCGCGGACCTTCAGCGGCAGCTCGGCCCAGGCGGGCTGGATGCGGGCGACGTCGTCGACGACTACTTGGACTTCGCCCGGGGTGATCGTTGGGACGGAGCCGACGGGCTCTCCAGTGGCGGGGTTGAAGGAGTCGAGGGTGGACAGGGCCGCGGGTTTTGCCTCGGTGGTAGCCATGGGGTCGATTGTACGGGCGGCGTGGGGGGCCGGGGGAAGCCTCGTCGGAGCAACAGCGGGGAGGCTCCGCCGAGACTTCCCCCGGCCCCCTCATACTCGCTCGTGGTGAACGATCGGTTGTTCGACACGGGCGAAGACCGGCCGGCTGAGGTCTTAGCTGCTGACGCTCCGTTGGCGGTGCGGATGCGGCCGCGGGATCTTGGCGAGCTGGTCGGGCAGGAGCACATCCTGGGGAAGGGGTCTGCTCTGAGGACCGCGATCGAGGGTGGGCATCCGCATAGCGCGATCTTGTATGGACCGCCTGGCTCCGGGAAGACGACTTTGGCGCGGATTGCGGCGGCGGGGGCCGAGGGGGCGTTCGAGGAGGAGTCGGCCGTCAATGCGGGCAGGGCTGAGATCCGGGCGGTCATCGAGCGGGCGAGGGAGCGGCGGAAGGGGAGTGGGCGGCCGACGGTGCTCTTTCTGGACGAGATCCATCGCTTCAACAAGGCGCAGCAGGACGCGCTGCTGCCGGCGGTGGAGGAGGGGCTGCTGACGCTGATCGGGGCGACGACCGAGAACCCTTACTTCGAGGTCAACTCGGCGCTGCTCTCGCGCTGCCAGGTGTATGAGCTGCGGCCGCTCGAGCCGGTGCAGGTGGAGGAGCTGCTGCGGCGGGCGCTGGCGGATCCGAACCGCGGGCTGGGGGAACCGCCGCCGATCGAGGACAGCGCCCTGGAGATGCTGGCGCACCGCAGCGGCGGCGACGCCCGGGTTGCGCTCTCGGCTTTGGAGCGGGCGGTGGAGCGGGCGCGGGGGAAGCCGATCGACGTCGCCGCGATCGAGGACGCGCTGCAGCGCAAGGCGCTCGACTACGACCGTCAGGGGGACCGCCACTACGATTTCGTCTCCGCCTGGATCAAGGCGACCCGGGGCTCCGACGTCGACGCCTCGCTCTACTACCTGGCGGTGATGCTGGAGGGGGGAGAGGACCCGCGCTTCATCGCCCGTCGCATGGTCATCCTCGCCTCCGAGGACGTCGGCAACGCCGACCCGCAGGCGTTGCTCGTCGCCGACGCCGCCGCCCGCGCGGTCGACCGGGTCGGCCTGCCCGAGTGCGCGCTCAACCTCGCCCAGGCGGCCGTCTACCTGGCGCTCGCGCCCAAGTCCAACGCCTCCTACAAGGGCCTCTCCGCCGCTCGCGCCGAGGTGCGCGAGAACGGCGCCAAGACTCCGCCCGACTACCTACGCGACGCTCACTATCCTGGCGCCGAGAAGCTCGGCCGCGGCAGCGGCTACCGCTACGCGCACGACGAACCGGGCGGGGTGAGCGACCAGCAGCTGCTGCCGGAGGGCCTCGCGGACCGCCGCTTCTACGCTCCCACCGACCGTGGCTTCGAGGCCGAGCTGGGGCGCCGGCTCGCCGGCCTGCGAGAGAGATTTCGCAAGCCTTAGTGGCGGGCGCAACTTCCTAAAGATTGCGGGGTTTTAAGGGTCGGCTTTCCAAGCTAGAGCCAGGGAGAGCCGACATACCGACCGGAGGCCTGGACTGGGGGTCTCCGGTCGGGACTTACACAGGGGGGAGAGGACGCCGAGGGGGACTGGCCTCGGCGTCCTCTCTGTATTTCCGGGCCAGGCTCAAGAGAAGATCGCCTGGGCGCCGAGCGAGAGGCCGGCTACGACCAGGATCACCGCGATCGTTTGCAGCAGGGCATCGTCGTCGAGGCGGCCGGTGAGGTGCGCGCCGAGGTAGGCGCCCGGCACCGCGCCGGCACAGCCGGCCGCGAGCAGGTCCCAGTCGATCCCGCCGGCGAGGTGGCCGATCAGCCCGCCGACGCCGACGACGACGCCGGTGGCCGCGTTGGTCCCGACCGCCGCTTTCGGCGTCGTCCCCAGCCAGCGCACCATCGCCGGCAGCCGCAGGGTGCCGAGGATCAGCCCGACCAGGCCGCCGAGGACGCCGACCGCGAAGGCGATCGCGATCGCGGTCCAGCGCCCGCCCGCCGTCGGCTCGTGCGGGACGGGTCGCCGCCGCCGCACCAGCTCCAGCGCCCCGTAGAGGACGACGATCGCGATCAGCGCCAGCAGCAGCCGTTGCGGCAGCAGGCCGGAGAGGACACCGCCGGCGATGCCCCCGAGCAGCGAGGGCGGCGCCATCAGCCAGAACAGACGCCAGTCGATCCGCCCGCCGCGCCAGTGGGCGATCGAGGCTGTCAGCGCCGAGGCGGCGCTGATCGCCACGTTCGCGCCTGCCCCGGCGGACGCAGTGGAGGAAAACTGGAGCACCACCGGGAGACGCAGATTGCCCAGGACCAGCCCGGCGATGCCCCCGGCGGCGGCGACGGCGAAGGACCAGATCGCGACCAGGAGCAGATCCACGGGCGCGCACTGTAGATGGCCTAAGGTGACTGCGTGGCTTCGAAAGACGCTGAGCGGCTGCGGCTCGGAGGGATGGCGCTCCGCAACGGGCTGCTGATCCACGGTCCGACCCACTGGGCCGCCGCGGTTCGCGACCGCGACGGCGGGATCCAGGTCGCCTCCGATCGCAAACCGGAGTTGGCTCCCCGGCTGGTGGCGCGGATCCCCGGGCTGCGCGGGCCGCTGAAACTGGCGGAGGCGATGGCGGTGCTGCCGCTGGCGCGGCGGCGGCTGCCCGCGGCGCGTCTTCCCTTCGAGAACTGGCGGGTCATCGCCGCCGTCGGCGCGACCCTGGCGGCCACCGGGCTCCTGCGCCGGCGGGCGCCGGCATCGGCGCTGCGTGAGGGGCTGGTCCAGGCGATCGGCGCCGTGCCCGCGGTGGTGGCGCTGATGGACCGCGATCTCGCCGCCTACCACGGGGTCGAGCACAAGGCGATCGCCGCCTACGAGCAGGGCATCGCTGACGTCGCCGCGGTGCCAAAGGAGCACGATCGCTGCGGCTCCAACCTGATCGTCCCGATGATGCTGCTGTCGGCCGGCGGCACGGTGCTGCTGGAGCGCCTGGTCGAGCGGCCGAGGGCGGCCGTCCGCGTCGGCGTCGGCCTCGGCGGCGCCTCGATCGCGGTCGAGATGTTCGCCTGGAGCGACCGCCACCATGGCGACCCCCTGGCCGAGGCCTTCCACACTCCCGGGCGAGAGATCCAGCGCCACCTGGCGACCAGGGAGCCGACGCCGGAGCAGCTCGAGGTCGGCCTGGCGGCGATGGCGGAGATCCTCCGGGTCGAGCGGGGCAACGGCGGGGACGACCTGCCGCCGGCCGCATAGACTGGCCGCCGTGTTCGGGAGGATCGACCACATAGGAGTCGCCGTCGAGGACCTCGACGGCGCGATCGCCCTCTACGAGAAGAGCTTCGAGATGGTGTTGGCGCACCGCGAGACAGTCGAGTCGCAGGGCGTCGAGGCGGTGCTGCTGGACGTCGGCGACGGTCACGTCGAGCTGCTGCGGCCGCTCGGCCCCGACACCGCCGTCGGCAAGTTCCTCGCCCGCAAGGGCGAAGGGCTGCACCACGTCGCCTACGCCGTCGACGACATCGACGGCGCCCTGGTGCGGATCGCCGCCACTGGGATCGAGCTGATCGACTCCGAGCCGCGGGTCGGCATCCGCGACAGCCGCGTCGCCTTCCTCCATCCCCGCTCGACCCGGAGGATCTCCGCCATCGCCGCCAGGCCGACCTCGAGCTGCTCCAGGGTGGGCAGGTCATCTCCGCCCGCCTCGCCGAAGCCGACCTCAAGGACCTTCGCAAGCAGCTCGAGAAGGGCGGCTGGCACGACCTCCACACGGAGGACGGCGTCATCTCCCTCTACCTGGGAAAGGTCGCCTTCCTCCGCATCGAGTCCGGCGAGCACCGGGTCGGCTTCAGCCTTGGGGACTGATACCGATGCGCCCCCGCCTCCTGCTCGGCGCCGCCGCGGCAGCGACCCTGGCGGCGGCCCTCTGGTGGCGCAAGAACCCCTCGGCCTGCCCCTACGGCCAGCGCTTCTGGGTCGAAGCCCCGCACCCGATCATCACCCGCGACCGCCTGCGCCAGGTTCTGCGCCCTGAGGCCGGAGAGCGCCTGCTGGAGATAGGCGTCGGCACCGGCTATTACAGCCTCGACATGGCCGAATGGGTCGCCCCCGACGGCAAGCTCGAGCTCTTCGACCTCCAGCAGAAGTTCCTCGACCACGTGATGCGCGCGGCATCGGAGCGCGGCTTGACGAACCTGGTTCCGACCAAAGGTGACGCAACGGCTCTGCCCTTCGAGGACGCCTCGATGGACGCCGTGGTCCTCACCGCCGTCCTGGGAGAGATCCCGGACACCGCGGCGGCCCTCCGCGAGATCCGCCGCGTCCTCAAACCCAATGGCCGCCTCGTCGTCGGCGAGCTCTTCGGCGACCCTCACTTCACGACGCTCGCCAGCCTCAAAGCTCAAGCCGGCGACGCGGGCCTCAACTACCAGGAACACTCCGGCAACTGGTTCGGCTACTTCGCTCGTTGTCGACTGTGACATTCGCCGTAGCTCATGGCTATCATCAGTGGGTATCTCCGGTGAGAAGAGAGATCCAAACTGGGCGAAGTCACTGAGTGAGCTTCGCGGCCTCGCTGACGACGAGCTGATTCGCCAGCATGATGAGGTGGCTACATCGGGTGAAGAGATCGGCTCTTGCTACTACCTTCAGGAGCTGGCGCGGCGCGATGCGGAAAAGCAGACGCGAAAGATGGTCACACTCACGGTGATCATTGCCATCTTGACCCTAGTCAACGTCGCCGCCGTCATCCTTAGCGTCACCTGACATCCCACACGGCACCTGCAAACCTTGTTAGGTTTGGGTTAGGGTCGCGTGGAGTTTCGTCCCCGAGGAAAGGTTCGCCTATGACCCGGCAATCAGGTGGGGTATTCAGGGCGCTTCGGATCTCAGCAGTCACGCTGGTCTGCGCCGGTTGCCAGTCACTGGATATCGGTCTCCCGGAATCGAGGTTCGTCGCTCAATACTTCAAAAAGTATAGCGGCGCTGTTCTGAGCCGCCAGCGTCCTGGTGCGAAACGACGGCAAGCCGCCAGCGGAAGTCGAGTTTCGAGTCGACGCCGCTGAAAACGCGCCGACCGTCACGCCGGCGACCGCTGTGATTCCCTCGTTGGGCGTGAAGAGAGTCACCCTCACCTTCAAGCCGTCCGTCGAGGGAGAGGCCGTATCGGGAGAGCTGATCGTGTCGGCAAGGGGGTCCGTGCCGGCCGGGGTCGCCTTCGAATTCTCGGTGACGCCGGGAACTCCACGGTGGATCTACTACATCCTTTTCCTGCCGCTCGCCTTGGCCCTGGCGCTCGTCCTGGCCAGGTGGTTTTCCACCAAATACCCCTGCGGACTCGGGGGCCGATTGGGCCCCGCTAACTGGGACTTCTCGAAAAGCTGGGGGTCGAATCTGACCGTGGTGGGCGCGTTGCTGGGCACGATCATCGCCACGAGCGTGTTGCCGGATACCACTTCGGCGGCGAAAGGAACCTATGCTGCGCTCAACCTATTCTTCGGTGCCTTGATTGTGATCGCCCCGTTCATATACACGGCGACTCAGCGAGCAGAGCCCTTTCACAAGACCAAAACTGTGAAAGAACCGCAATTTCAAGGTTACGTCTGGTCGTTTCTCTTGGCGACCGTGATCACGCTGTGGGCAGTGCTGGGGGAGATCGGCGCCACGTTCGCTGTCTTCAACGAGATTCGGGTCGGCCACACGATGCCCGGCGCCTCGCTCGTGGTCTTCGCCGTGTTGCTGGGGATCAGCGGCGGTTTGATGCTGGTGATGAGCTGGCGAAGGATCAAACAGACCATCGTCTTCCAGTGCGACCGGCCAAAACAAAGGAGGAGGCATCTGGAGCTGCACGCCCAGCTTTCGAATCTGGCCGGAGATGAGAGCGAAGTGGCGCCAGGCAAAGAGCTGGTGGAGCCGGAGCTCCCCACCTGGAGCGTCCTCTAGGCTCGCCGACTACCCAGGATCCTTGGGTTGGTGTTAGTAGCGCGGCGGCTCGCGTACTTCGCGGCGTTCTTCCACCGCGGGGACTTCTTCGCGAGCCACTGGCACTCCTCCGCGGATGCGCCGGGCCCAGATCGCCTGCTGGAAGAGGGAGAGGACGAGGCCGGCGGCGCCGGCGATCATCAGGATCAGGCCGACGGTGTCGATGCTGACGCCCTGGACGTGGAGGTTGGTCGCGAACTTGAGGATCGCGCCGACGGCGATCAGGAAGATTGCTCCGGCGATGGTCATCTGCGGCCCATCCTTTCGCTCTGGTGACGGCTCTCTCTCTGGGTTGCCATACGCATCCGGTACCCGGATCGCACGGCTCTATTCAGACAGCGCCGTCCAGAGCCGCCGCTCGGCTTCGGCAGTGCGACCCGCCGCCGCGTCGATCTCCCGCCAGAGAGCGGGATCCGGCTCGTCGCGCTCGCTGGCCGCGTGGAAGGCCGTCGCCAGCTCGGTCCACCGCGCCGCCGCCTCGGCCGCCAGCGGGGCCTCGGGCCGTCCCGCCTCCTCGAGGAACCGCGAGTACATCAGCCGGAAGGCGCCACCGCCGGTGCCGCGGCGCTCGATCACCTGGTAGGCGAAGCGGGCGCACCACTGCCAGTCCTCGGCGGCCTCGGGCCAGGAGCCGGCCTCGGCAGCGAGGCGATTGACGGCGGGGAGGCCGGCGAACTCGCCCCAGGTCGGTTCGACCATCTCCCTCGCCGCCTGCTCGATCGCCTGCGGGATCGCCGCGTCCAGTCGCTCGCGGTCGACCTCGTCGGAGGCGGTGAACATGTGGCCTTCCAGCGGGTACGCGGGGTGGCCGCTGTGACGGGCCTTGGCGAGGTGGTCGAGCCGGGTCGTCTGCAGGTCCTCGAAGCCGGTGTCGGAGAGGTGCGCCACTTCGTCGTCGTAGCCGGCCAGCACCACGGCGTGGCCGGGGAAGTGGGCGGAGTTGCCGTAGTGGTCGAGATGGTAGATGTCGGTCAGCAGCAGCGTCGGGTTGCCGGCGTCGACCTCGGCCCGCGCCGCCTCCCAGGCCTCGCCGTCGTCCTCCTCGAACGTCCGCATCTCCAGCGCCGCGCCGGTGAGGTCGCGGAAGCTCTCCTCCAGCCGCGCCGTGCGGCCGTTGAACCAGCGGCTGGGGGAGGAGTCCTCCAGGGTCAGGTAGTAGAAGCTCGCGCCCGCCCCGAGGCCGAACGCCGTCTCCTCGCTGATCTCGATCCCGTGGAAGGCCAGCAGGTTGCGCAGGGCGGTCGAGCCGCAGTGGTGGCCGGGCGTGTGGACGTAGCCGGGGACCGAGGGCATGACCGGATACTGACTGAGCGGCTTATCCTGCGGCGCCGATGCGCAACGCCGACCTCAGACTGCTGCGCCTGATGCGGACCCGCGGGCACTCGCCGGGGCTGGAGTCCGCCGCCAAGGCGCTGGGCAAGGCCGGCAACAACGGCGCGGTCTGGGTCGTGCTCGGCGTGGCGCTCGCCCTGCTCGACCCCTCGCGGCGCGAAGCCTGGCTGATCTGCGCCGCCCTCGGCCCGATCGCGATCGCCCTCAACTACGGCATCAAGCTCCTCGTCAGGCGGCCGCGCCCGGTCCTGGAGGGGCTGCCGCCGCTGGGCGGCGCGCCCAGCTCGCTCAGCTTCCCCTCCGCCCACGCTCTCTCCTCGTTCGCGGTGGCGACGGCGATGGTTCGCGTCGACCCGGCCACTGCGGGCGCGCTCGTCGTCGCGCTGGCCCTCTCGCTCGGTCGCCCCTACCTCGGGATGCACTACCCGTCCGACGTGCTGGCCGGTGCCCTGCTCGGCGTCCTCCTGGGTCTGGCGGTGCCCCTCTCTCTATGACCCGCGAGAAAGCCGCCCCCGGACGCGAGAGTGGGAGGCCATCCATATCTGATTCCTTGGCCTCCCACGGAAGCAGAGGAGGCGGCGCTTTATGAAGGTCGGGATCGTCGGCCTGCCGAACGCGGGCAAGTCCACGCTCTTCAACGCCTTGACCAAGGGCGGCGCCCAGACCGGCGACTACCCGTTCACGACGATCGAGCCCAACGTGGCGATCGCCCAGGTGCCGGACGAGCGGCTGGAGCGGGTGGCGCAGACGGTGCGCAGCTCCGAGCTGGTGCCGGCGACGATCTCCTTCCACGACATCGCCGGCCTCGTCAAGGGGGCCTCCGAGGGGGAGGGGCTCGGCAACCAGTTCCTCGCCTCGATCCGCGAGACCGATGCGATCTGCCACGTCGTCCGCTGTCACGCCGACTCCGGCGTGCCGCACCCCGACGGCCGCGTCGACCCGCTCGCCGACATCGAGACGATCGAGACCGAGCTGGTGCTCTCCGACTACGAGCAGGTCGAGCGCCGGCTGGGGCGCGTCGGCAAGCAGGCGAAGTCGGGCGACGCCGAGGCGATCGCCGAGCATGGCTGGCTGCAGGCAGTGAAAGAGGCGCTAGCCGCCGGCCGTCCCGCCCGTTCGGTCCCGGTCCCCGACGCCGCTCCCGACGCGGCGGTCAACCTGGGAGCGCTCACCACCAAGCCGATCCTCTACGTCGCCAACGTCGACGAGGGCGACGCCGAGGTGCCCGAAGCCGTCGCCTCCCACGCCGCCGCGGTCGGCGCCGGCGCGGTCGCGGTCAGCGCCCGGATCGAGGGCGAGCTGGCGGAGCTGGACCCCGAGGAAGCCGAGGAGATGCGCGAGTCCTACGGAGTCGAGGGCTCCGGTCTGGCGCGCCTGGTCCGGGCCGCCTACGAGCTGCTCGACCTGATCACCTTCTTCACCGCCGGCGAGGACAAGGAGGCCGTCGCCCGGCCGCTGCCCCGCGGCGCCACCGCCCTCGAGGCCGCCGGCACGATCCACACCGAGATCCAGGAAGCGTTCGTCAAAGCCGAGGTCGTCAGCTGGGAGCAGCTGGTCGAGTGCGGCGGCTACACCCAGGCCCGCGACAGGGGACAACTGCGGATCGAGGGGCGCGACTACGTCGTCCAGGACGGCGACGTCGTGACCATCAAGGTCTAAGGTCCGGTCATGGAAGAAGGGGCTCGGTTCCCTCGGGTCGGCCAGAAGGACGGCCACTACGAGAGCTTCTACGTCAAGGCCTGCGAGCCCGGCGGCGGCCGCGGGCTCTGGATTCGCCACACCGTCCACAAGCGTCCCCGCGCCGAGCCCAACGGCTCGATCTGGTTCGTCCTCTTCGACCGCGAGGCGGCCGGTCCGCGGGCGACCAAGGTCACGGTCCCGGCCGAGGAGCTGTCGGCCCCCGCGGGCTCCTGGATCCGCGTCGGCGACGCCGAGATCGGGCCGGGCCGGGCCGAGGGCTCGGTCGATACCGACGCGGTCAGCGCCGCCTGGTCCCTGACCTTCTCCGGCGATGCCGAGCCCTGCAGGTACCTGCCGGCGGACTGGCTCTACGAGGCGCCGCTGCCGCGGACGAAGTTCGTCGCCCCCTACCCGGATGCGCGCTTCGAGGGCCGCCTCGAAATCGACGACGAGACGATCGAGTTCAGCGGCTGGCCGGGGATGATCGGCCACAACTGGGGCAGCGAGCACGCCGAGCGCTGGGTCTGGCTCGAGGGCACCGGCTTCGCCGACGCGCCCGGCACCTACTTCGATGCCGGCGCCGCGCGCGTCAAGCTCGGTCGCCGCACCAGCCCCTGGATCCCCTCGGGCATGTTGATGCTGGACGGCGAGCCGCACCGCCTCGGCGGCCTCGGCGCGATCCGCTCGGCCTCGATCGAGGAGACGCCGGGCGCCTGCTCCTTCGTCCTCCCCGGCAAGGACGCCGTCGTCAGGGGCCGGGTCTCCGCCCCGGAGAAGGACTTCGTCGGCTGGGTTTACGCCGATCCCAGGGGCCCCGAGCACAACGTCGTCAACTGCTCCGTCGCCGACCTCGAACTGACCGTCGAGCGCCCCGGCCTGCCGGTGCGCCAGCTCACCCTCGCGGCCGGCGCCGCCTATGAGCTGGGGATGCGGGAGACCGACCACGGCATCCCGATCCAGCCCTACCCGGACGGCTGAGATCCCCCGGGCTGGCCGCGGGGCCCGTGGCCGAGCTTCTGGAAGGTCATCCAGGTGGCGTAGCCGCCGAGGGCGACCTCGAGCTGTTCGCCGGTCACCGTGCTGACGCCGCCGGTCCCGATCAGCTTCGCCGTGACGATCCGTGGCGAGACGCCGCGCCTGGTGATGACGACCTGCTTCAGCCGGCCGTCGAGATAGGCGCCCAGCTTGGAGCTGATTTCCGGGCCGCTGAAGCGCAGCGTCCAGGTGTGCAGCGGGCAGTAGTAGTCGTAGGGGTCGGGGACGCCGACCAGGTAGGGCACCGGCGATCCCCCGAAGACGTTCTGGATGCTCTCCGTGTGGCCGCCGGAGCAGGCTGAGAAGAGGGTCTCGGCGACCTGGCCCTGGTACTCGACGACCTGGCCGCGGGTCGATTCGGCGGCCGCGTTGCTGCTCGCGTACTCGCTTTCCAGCCCTTTGTAGACCTGGCTGCGAGTGTCGGCGTAGAGGTCGAAGCCGTTGCCGCCGACGCCGGCGGTGAGGGCGAAGGAGCGCGAGGCGACAGCCTGCGCTCGCAGCTCCGCCATCGGCCACGAGGGCGGCGACTCGTTCGGGACCACCCCTTTCACGTACTGGTCGACCGCGAGCGCGTTGACGACGTTGAGCGAGCCGGGGGAGCTGCCGGTCGGCACTGCCTCCAGCGCCCCCCGGTAGGTGCCGAGCCCGGCGATGTCGATCGTCCCGTTGCCGGCGGCGCGCAGCCTGTTACCGCAGTCGGCGAGCGGCTTGCCGCCGGAGCTGCGCAGCTTGACCGAGTTGCCGACCCGGTGGGCCTGGTAATCGCGCTGGGGGTCGAGCGTCATGCCGCAGGCCCCGGTGGCGCCGCTGAAGCCGACGTCGTTGCTGGAGACGTCGAGCAGGACGCGGACGACCCGCGGTCCGGAGAGGGTGCCGATCGTCGTCCCCGAGTAGTAGTGGCCGAGGATGAAGCGGTAGCCCTTGCCGTGCAGGGCGTAGCCGTAGGCGCCGTAGGCGCTCATCCCGACCCCGTGCCCGAAGCCGCGCCCGTGGACGACCCAGCTGACGCTCGCCTGGGCGGCGGGGGCGGCGGCCCCGATGCTCGCCAGCGCCGCCAGCAGGGTGACGGCGCGAGCCACCGAGCGGTGTCTCCGGGAAGGGCGCATCTCTCGCAAACAGGTTCGCCGCCCGCGAGTCGCGGCCTGTCTGACGTCCCAACTCGACAGGCTGGGGCTCGTGACGACGAAGTTCCGGTATTGACCTGGTGACTATCTAGGAACTACTCTGTACGCGTAAGGGACCCGGCTATCCGGCGCCATGGCCAAAGCTCGAGCTAGATCCAAACCGACCGCACCGCGGCGCCTGCCGCGCGGTAGGCACGCGCTGACCCCCGAGCAGGTGCTGGCGGACCAGCGCGAACGGCTGCTCGCCGCCGTCCCGGGCGGCGTCGCCGAGCGCGGCTACGAAACGATGTCGGTCGCCGACATCGTCAAGCGGGCCGCCGTCTCCCGCAACGCCTTCTACAAGAACTTCAAGGACAAGCAGGAGTGCTTCGCCGTCGCCCACGAGGCTGGTCACGAACGGCTCTTCGAGATCCTGGCCCTGCCGTGCGAGAAGGGCGCCACGGTCGAGGAGCGGGTGGAGCTCTCGCTGGCGGCGGCGCTCGACGCGCTGGCTGCCGATCCCGACATGGCGCGCCTGCTCTTCGTCGAGGCGCCCTCCTCGGCGGGGGAGGAGATCGCGCTCAGCTACCACGAGTGGCTGCGGCACTACGGCACCCTGCTGCGCGCCGCCGCCCCCGATGCGGCGCTCGGAATGAGCCCGGCCGCCGAGATCGACCAGGTCATCGTCGGCGGCATCGCCTCGCGGATCGCCAGCGAAGTGCTGCAGGGAGCGACCGCGGGGCTGCGCGACCTCACCCCGCACCTGGTCGAGTACGTCCTCGCCTTCTATGGCTCAGGCCGGCTCGATCCCCGCACGGGCACGGTCGTCGCGCTCGAGCCCGAGCGGCCCGCCGAGTACGAGGAAGCGCGCCGCAAACAGGCCGGCGCGTAGGCGCCCTTCTGACACCGATTCGCGCCGCGTACCCGCTTCTCTCCTAAGCGGGGAGAAGTATTTCTACCGGGAAGTTCCCTGCAAATAAGCGACTTTCATCAGAGATACCACGTGCGTATCTTGACAATCGCGAACTTTGATGTTTACATCTCCGCACGTCTTCTGTTGGGAACGAAGACGGTATGGCTAAGGACCAATCACAGGGAACCGAGCCGCCAGGGGGCCGCAGGGAGTGGCCGGCAGAGGGGCTCAAGGGACAAGGAGAGGCATCGAAGTGATTCGGGACACGATCCAGCTTTCACGAGCGGCCGTCGGGGGGGATGCGGCAGGTAGGTCCGCTACTCAGGCCGCGCCCGACACCGCGGACTGGGTGGGGCCGTCGAACGGCCGCGCCGAGCCCACCGCGCACCTGCCGGTCCTTACCGAGTCTTCCCCCGCGCCGTGCGCCACTCACCTTCGTCCTCTTGCCACCTGCAGCCACCTCTCTCTGCGAGAGGGACCAAAGCCACCACACCCACTCACAGGAGAGAGGTAACACACTCATGCCACGTCTCAGACACCCGATCCGCTCGTTCAAAGAGCCCTTCGGCAAGGCCGGTCTCACGGTCGCCATCCTCGCCCTCGTCCTCGCCATGGTCGGCGGCGCCTACGCCGCCTCTGGTGCCCTCAGCGGCAAGCAGAAGAAGGAAGTAGAAAAGATCGCCAAGAAAGACGCCGGCAAGCCCGGTGCCAACGGCGCTGCCGGTACCGCCGGAACGAACGGAACCAACGGAACCAACGGCAAAGACGGCGCTGCCGGTACCGCCGGAACGAACGGAACCAACGGCAAAACCGTCCGCCATGGCACTACCAACCCCACCAACGCCATCGGCACCGAAGGCGATTTCTACATCAACACCACCACCGACGAAATCTTCGGGCCCAAGCCTACGACCGCCGGCGCCTGGGGCAGCGGCACCGAACTGAAAGGTGAACCCGGTGTAATTCACCCGGGAGAAACCCTGCCCTCCGAAGCAAGCGAGACCGGCACCTGGAGTCTCGGCAGGATCAAGGGTAGTTCGGTTCCGCCTGGCTACCCGTTCCAAGGGATCGCGGTACCAGTCTCCTTCCCGGTCCCGTTGCCGAGCGAGCTTGATGCCGCGCACGTTCACGTCATAGCTCCGAACGGGAAGGAAGTTGATGAAGGAACCTTCGAAGCGACGGTGGAACCGACCGACTGCGGGAGCGGTATCGAACCCGGCGTCGGGGTCGAGCATCCGGAGGCCAACCCTGGTCACCTGTGCATCTACATGCAAAGCGTAAACCCAGCCCTGCCGTCGACCTTCTTTGGCAATTCTACTGTTCGCAAACCAGACAACACGGCTAGCGGCGCCTCCGTTGCTGGCGCCCTCCTCTCCCTGAGTGTCAACCAGGCAGCCGCGGAAACGTCGGGTTATGCCGAAGCCTCCGGTACCTGGGCGGTCACTGCCCCCTAGTCAGCGCGTCTGAGGAATTTTCAAGATATCTGATGCACTCGCCCATCGACACCCACCGAACGACACAGGCACCGTTCGGTGGGTGGGCGAGTCTCCGGTGCCACCAACACATGAAAAGCCGATCAACGGACATCAGAAGCCAATGAACGTCAAAACACCTCCAACTCCCGACCGTCGTTGGCCCGCGCTCCTCGCTGCTCTACTGGCTCTCCTCGCCTCCGCGTCACTCGCCACCTCCGCCTCCGCCGCCGCCCCCGAATTCCTCTTCCGCGCTTCGGTGGAAGGCAAACCAGGATCCGGCGCGGGGGAGCTCGACAACCCGCGGGGCATAGCGGGAGACCCGGCTACGGGGCATGTCTACGTCAGCGACCTCAACAACTCCCGCATCAGCGAGTTCACGGCCTGGGGGTCGTTCGTCAAGGCATGGGGATGGGGAGTCGCCAACGGCGCCTCTGAACCGCAGAGCTGCGGGCCGGCGCAGCCGGAAGCCTCGCCTCCGCCGTCGCTTTGCCAGGCGGGGATCGCGGGGAGTGGCAAGGGACAGCTGTCGAATCCGCTGGGAGTGACCGTCGACAAGGAAGGCAACGTCTGGGTCTACGAACTGGGCAACCTGCGAGCCCAGAAGTTCAGCCCGCAGGGCCAGTTCCTGCTGATGGTGGGCGGGGACGTCAACAAGACCAAGGTCGAAGGTGGGGGAACCGCGGCGGAACGAAACCTCTGCCCGGTTGACCCCGGCGACGTCTGCCAAGCGGGGATTGAAGGAACCGGCCAAACGCCGATGCGATCCTGGTCGGCGACAAAGACCGCATCCAGGTCTTCAACCTGAACGGCAGCTTCAAGGAAGAAATCCCCTTCCAGGGAGAACTGGAAGCGTTCAACGAAAGGTCGGTGCGCGCCCTCGACGTCGACGGGGCGGGCAACATCTACCTCCTCCTCAGCGGCCTCGACGACGTATACAAGCTGAGCGAAGCGGGGGTGCCGCTGGAACCGGGAAAGCCGGGGGCATCGAAGTTCAAGGCCGAAGCTCCGATCGCGGCCGTCGCGGTCGACAGCGCCGGTGACGTCTACACGGGCGAAGCCAGCGTGCCGGAGAGGATCCTCGAGTACGACGCGGCGGGGAACAGGCTGCTGCCGACAGCGGAAGAAGAAAAAGCGGGAAGACGGTTCTCCTTCCCCTACCTCGCCGCCCTCAACGAACCGAGCATCCAAGGGCTGGCGACCAACCTTTGTGCCGGCAGCGAAGCGCCGGGCAACCTCTACCTGACCGCTCACTTGGCGTTTAGCTCCGCCTACCTGGAGAGCTACGGCACGCCGCCGGTCGGCTGCGAAGCGCCGCCACCGGCGGATCCGCAGATCACCGCCCAGTACGCGACGAGCGTCGGGGAAGAGAGCGCCCGGGTGCGGGCCGAGATCAACCCCCGCTTCTGGACCGATGCCACCTACTACGTCG
>WNFM01232235.1_pt1 | contig 32111 bp, 35 predicted proteins | sample 5400271 | NCBI WGS metagenome assembly WNFM01 (sample SAMN13153352, study PRJNA577476) | soil metagenome | isolation source: 60 cm saprolite on Douglas fir-dominated hillslope | place: USA:California | collected 2013-09-17 | reverse complement strand
GGGTTCTCGGGGTTCTCCTCGTCTCCTGCGCGCTTTGTGTTGTTCATAGAACCGGCGTGCTGCCGGAGACTCCAGGTAGTCACGCCATCTGCGGATGGCCCCCAGCGTTCTCTTGATGAGCGTCAGCACTGTCTGGCACTCGTCGTCCGAGAAGTACCCGGATTCCTGAGCGTCGATGGTGTGGTTCTTCGTCTCGTCGATTGAGGCCTGGGCGTACGAGAGAAACTGCAGGATCTCTGTTGGGTTGAAGCGGGAGAATCCCTCGGCAATGTTCCGTGGCCCTCCTCAGCCGTCAATCGAACAACCTCGCGGCGGATGAGGACGGCAAGCTTGTGGGAATCGAGAGCTTGGAACCGTCTGACTGAAGCCATACCGCAACGCGGTGCATGTCACGTCGAATTCTGAGAAACGGCCGCTGAAAGTACGCAGTTTCTGAAGCGCGGAACAAAGATCGAATCAGCAAGAACCGCGAACCCTGGAACCCAGAACCAAGAACCCAGAACCCAGAACCCAGAGAACCCTATTCAAGCGCTTCGCTTCCGGCTGCGCGCGACGGCGAGGGCGAGGACGACCGCGCCCCAGATTGTCAATGCGGCCGCCTGCGGCCAGAGCAGGTCGAGGCCGATGCCCTTCAGGAAGATCCCGCGGACAATGACGAGGAAGTAGCGCAGCGGGATCAGGTACGTCGCGTACTGGATCACCTGCGGCATGTTCTCGATCGGAAAGATGAATCCCGACAGATAGATCATCGGCGTGAGGAAGAAGAACGTCGCCGTCATCATCGCCTGCTGCTGTGTGTCCGAGATCGTCGAGATGAACAGCCCGAGCGCCAGCGTGCAGATGACGTAGAGCAGGCTCATCGCCAACAGGAGCGTCAAGCTGCCGCGCAGCGGGACCTCGAACCAGAAGACCGCCACGGCGGTCACGAGCAGGACGTCGACGAGCGCGATGACGCCGTACGGCAGCAGCTTCCCGGCAATCAGCTCCCATCGGCGCAGCGGCGTGACGTTGAGCTGCTCCAGCGTGCCCAGCTCCTTCTCGCGGACGATGGCCATCGCGGCGAGGTTCGCCGTCACCAGCAGGAGCAGGAGCGCGAGCACGCCGGGGATCATGAAGACGCGGCTCTCGAGCTGCGGGTTGAACCATACCCGGATCCTCAGATCGATTCCGACGCCCTGATGGGCGCCGTCGGTGCCTGGCCCACCATAGCGGTCGTCCGCGACGGCGGCGGCGTATTCGCCGACCAGCGCGGTCGCGTAGCCGAGGGCCACGGTCGTCGAGTTGGAGTCGCTGCCGTCGGCGACTATCTGGAGGGCGACCGGCCGCTGCTCGTGGATCGATCGCCCGTACCCGGGGGGGATCGCGAGCGCCACCCACGCCTGTCCCCGCTGCAGGTAGGGATCGACCTCGCGGACGGTCGTGACGGTGTCGAGCACGGTGAAGTTGGGGGACGCGTCGAACCGGGCGATCAGATCGCGGCTCTGCGGCGAGCGATCGCCGTCGGCCACGATAATCGGCACGTCCTTGACGTCCGTCGTCGCCGCATAGCCGAGCATCGTGAGCTGGATGATCGGCGCCACGATCACGATCGCGAAAAGCCGCGGGTCCTGGCGCAGCTCCAGGAGCTCCTTCAGCACCAGGCACCGGAGCCGCTGCATCAGTGCTGCTCCCGCGCCAGGCGCAGCGACGCCAGCGTGATCATCAGGAGCGCATAGATCGACAGCGCGGTGACCTGCGGCCAGAGGAGCGTCAGCGGCGTGCCCTTCAGCACGATCCCCCGGAGCGCGATCAGGAAGTACCGCGCGGGCACGACCAGCGTGATGAGCTGGAGCACGCGCGGCATGCTGGAGATCGGAAAGATGAAGCCCGACAGCATCAGCGTCGGCAGGAACGAGGTGAGCATCGCCGCCTGGAACGCGACCTGCTGGGTCTCTGCGACCGTCGAGATCAGCAGTCCCGTGCCGAGCGCGCCCGCAATGAACAGCGACAGCGCAACCAGCAGCCCGAGCCAGTTACCGCGCATCGGCAGCCCGAACAGGGCCATCGCCGCGAGGATGATCAACGCGGCGGACGCCAGGGAAATGAAAAAATACGGGATGCTCTTGCCGACGACGAAGGAAAAGGTGTCGATCGGGGCCATCCGCACCTGCTCCATGGTCCCGCTCTCCTTCTCCCGGACGATCGAGAGGGCCGTGGAGATCACGGCGGTGATCATCAGGATGTAGGCGATCAGCCCCGGCACGAGGAACAGCGTGCTTCGGAGCTCCGGGTTGTACCAGATGCGCGGCTCCACCGAAATGGGCGGGGCCGCCAGGGTGGCGCCGGGCGACAGCGCGGCGCCGGCGCTGCGGACGATGGTGCCCGCGTAGCCCATGACAGTGGTCGCGGTGTTCGCGTTGTCGCCGTTGACGAGAAACTGCGCCTGCGGCCGGCGGCGGGCCAGCACGTCGCGTCCGAACCCTTCGGGGAGGACGAGCACGGCGCGCGCCGTATTGAGGTCGAGCAGCCGGTCGATGTCCGCCGGGGAATGGACGTCGGCGACGCGGTCGAAGTACCCGGAGCTCACGAACGCCGAGACGAGCGCCCGGCTCTGGGGCGTCGCGTCCCGGTCCTGGACGGCCAGCGCGATGTGCCGGATGTCCCAGTTGAGGGCGTAGCCGTAAAGGAGCAGGAAGAACGCCGATCTGGCGCAGCTCCTTCCGATAGACCGCGAGGGCCTTGGTCATCCTCGTACCGAGGGGCTTCGCCCCTCGGACTGCCCTCCACGCTCGCTCGCGGGGTCCCTCGCCTCCCCGCTCCGCCCGCGTGGCTCGGTCGCTGGCGCTCCTTCTCGTACCGAGGGGCGTCGCCCCTCGGACTCCCCGACACGCTCACTCGCGGGGCCCCTCACCTCCCCGCTCCGTTCGCGTGGCTCAGTCGCTGCGCTCCTTCGCTTTGTTCGCGGCCGGCGCGATCGACCACGTCGAGGAACACGTCCTCCAGCGACGGCGTGACGGCGGCGATGCCGTCGACGCGCACGCCCGAGGCCTGCAGCCGCGCGGCGATGTGCTCCGGCAGCACGCGCGGATCCCGGATCACGGCGTGGACGGCCGTCCCGAACAGGCTGGTCTTCTCGACGTCATGGAACCCGTCGAGGAGCCGCATCGCCTCCACGGGCTTGTCGGCGCGGATCTCGAGGATCGGCCGCCCCGCGAACACCTGCTTCACCTCGGTTGTCGTGCCGAGGATGGCGATGCGGCCGGCGTGGATCAGCGCCACGCGGTGGCAGCGCTCGGCCTCGTCCAGGTAGTGCGTCGTGACGAGCACCGTCACGCCCGACTGCGACAGTGCATCGATCAGCCGCCAGAACTGCCGGCGCGAGAGCGGATCGACGCCGCCGGTCGGTTCATCGAGGAAGAGAATCGCGGGCTCGTGGAGAATCGCGCAGCCGAGCGCCAGCCGCTGACGCCAGCCGCCGGCCAGATCGCGCGCGAGCGTCTGCTCCCGGCCGGCGAGGCCGGCCATCTCGATGACGAACCGGCGGCGCCCGGCGAGGGCCGCCTCAGCGAGGCCATAGATCCCGCCGAAGAAGGCGATGTTCTGATCCACCGTGAGGAGCTCGTAGAGCGAGAACTTCTGCGACATGTAGCCAATCCGCCGCTTGACGCCTTCCGGATCGCTCGTGACGTCCACGCCGCCGACGGTGGCGGTGCCGGACGTCGGCTCGAGCAGGCCGCAGAGCATGCGGATGGTGGTCGACTTCCCCGCCCCGTTGCTGCCGAGGAAGCCGAAGATCTCGCCGCGCGCCACGTCGAAGCTCACGGCGTCGACGGCGACGAACTGGCCGAACCGCCGCGTGAGTCCCCTGACCTGGATCGCCGGTTTATCGTCCAAGGGCCCGCTCCAGGCGCGCGTGGGCGAGGCGGACGTTCGCGAGAGCGCGCGTGCGATCGAGATTGGCCTGAAGGAGCGCGACCTGCGCGTCGAGCACGTCCGTGCCGGCGGCGACTCCCGCCTTGTACCGCTCGTTCACCACGCGGTCCGCGTCGACCGCGGCGCGGATCTCGTCGTCGGCTGCCGTGACGGCTTCCCTGCTGGCGTCCAGCTCCAGGGCGCGGGCGCGCACTTCGAAGGTGGCCTGGCGGTCGAAGTCCTCGACGCGCGTCTTGAGCGAAGCGGCGGTGGCCACCGCCTCACCATGCTCGGCCGCGCGGCGCCCGCCGTCCCACAGCGTCCACGACGCGTTGATGCTGGCGTCCCAGGACGTCTGCCATTCGCCCCTGCGCGGAAAGATGCGGGGATTCGGGCGCGCGTAGTCATAGCCGCTCCCCAGAGCGATCTGCGGCCGGGCCGACGCCGCGACGGCCGCGGCGCGCAGATCGGCGGAGGCGGCGCGCTGCTCCAGCGCCTGCCGCTCGGGCCTCGCCTTGAGCGCGGCGGCGATCAGGTCCGGCGTCACGGCCGTCGCGGCGGGGAGGACGGTCGGCCGGGTGTCCAGGCTCGTCGATGCCGCGGCGGTCGCCGAGTCGTTGCCCGTCAGGCGGCGGAGATCGGCCTCGGCGATCGCGAGCTGGGTCGAGGCCTCGAGCGCGAGGAGCCGCTGGTGCGACGCCTGCGCCTCCGCGGACGATACGTCATTGGGGGGAATCAATCCGGAGGCCAGCCGCGCGCGGACGTCTCTGACGTGGACCAGTGCCACGTCGACCGACCGCTGGATCACATCCGCGGTGTCGCGCGCCGTCACGACGGCCCAGAACGCGCGCGTGATCTCGAGCCGCAGGTCGGCGCGGGCGGCATCCAGATCCTTGCCGATCGCGCCGCGTTCCGCGCGTGCCGCGCGTGCGAGCGCATCGGCGCGGCCACCGGTGTAAATCGGCCACTGGAGATCGATCCGGCTGCGGTAGTTGTCTGGAATGTCCGGGTACACCACTTGCGGGGCGCGGCCGGGAAACGCGATGGAGAACTCAGGCACGTGGTTGGTCCGGGCGTAGCCCCCCTGCAGCGCGACGAGCGGGCGATCGGCGGCCTCGCGGCCTGCGATCGCGAAGTCCGCGGCGTCGGCGCGCGCCTCCATCTCCGCGAGGCGCCGGCTGTTGGCGAGGCCCTGCGCGATGGCTTCGTCTAGTGTGAGAGGGACAGACTGAGCGGCAACCGACAGTGGAATCGCCAGCATCACGACGAGCGAAAAGCATTTCATGGGCGGTGTCCTGTAATCAGATCGATGAACACGTCTTCGAGCGACGCCGGGATGGGCCGGATGCTCACGCCGCCGATCGCCGCCGCGGTCAGGGCGGCCTCGATCCGGCGGGTGACATCCGCCTGCGCGCCGGGGACGATGCGGGCGTGCGCGCGGTCGCCGAACGGCTGCACGTTCTCGACGCCGGGGACGCGCGCGATGAGCTCTACCGGAGGCCTTGGCGCCACCGTGACGATTTCGAGGAGTTGCCCGTCCATGACGGCCTGCAGGCGCGACGGCTCGTCGAGCGCGAGCAGGCGCCCGTCGTGCAGCAGCGCCACCCGCGCGCACCGCTCGGCTTCGTCCAGGTACGGCGTCGTCATGACGATCGTCAGGCCGCGCGAGAGCAGCTCGGAGAGGAGCTTCCAGAGCTCCCGCCGCGAGAGGGGATCGACGCCGGTCGTCGGCTCGTCGAGGAGCAGGATCCGCGGCTCGTGGACGAGCGTGCACGCCAGCGCCAGCTTCTGTTTCATGCCGCCGGACAACCGGTCCGCGCGCCGCGAGCGGAAGGGGATCAACTGCGTCATGTCGAGCAGCCGGTCGCGCGCGGGCGCGAAGCGCTTCACGCCGTGGATCGCGGCGAAGAAGGCCACGTTCTCGTCGATCGTCAGGTCGCCGTAGAGGCTGAACCGCTGCGAGAGATAGCCCACCTCGCCGGTGATGGCGCGGTGCTCCGCGATCGGATCGCGGCCCAAGACGCGGATACGTCCTGTGGCGGGCGCGAGGAGGCCGCCCGTGAGCCGGATCGTGGTCGTCTTGCCCGCGCCGTCGGGGCCGATCAGTCCGAACATCTCGCCGGCGCGGACGTCGAAGGTCAGCGCGTCGACGGCCGTGACGGCGCCGTAGCGCCGTGTCACGTTGTCGAAGCGAATCGCGCCGGCGGCGTCCGGGGGCGCCGTGGGCCCGCTCATCGACTGCCCGCCGCCGGCTGGAGCTCCGCCTCGATCGGCATGCCCGGCTTCAGCACGCCATGACGGTTGTCGGCCGTCACCTTCACCCGGTACACGAGCTTCGACCGCTCGTCGGCCGTCTGGACGTTCCGCGGCGTGAACTCCGCCTTCGGCGAAATGAACGTGATCGTCCCGGCCAGCCGCTGGCCGGCATCGGTGAGGAGCGTGGCCGGCTGGCCGATCTTGAGCTGCGGCACGAGGCGCTCATCGACGTACAGGTTCGCCCAGGCATGGTCGAGGTCCGTGATGACCACGACCGGGGCCCGAGGCGCCGCCATCTCGCCCGTGTCGAGCAGCTTCGCGGTCACGATGCCCGAGACGGGCGCCTTGACGATTGCGTCGGCCGCGCTCTTCTGCAGCGTCGCGATCTGCGCGTCGGACGCGGCGACGCGCGCGCGCGCCGCCGCGATTTCCTGCGGGCGGGCGCCCGCCTTCAGCCTGGCCAGCGTTTCGGCCCCGGCCCGTGCGCGGTCCTCCGCGCCTCTCACCCTCGCGCCCGCCACCTCCCGTCTCGTCGCCGCATCGTCTCGCTGCTTGACCGATCCCGCGTTGGCGCGCAGCAGGGCCTCGAAGCGCTCGAGGTCGGCGGCCGCGGCGTCGAGCTCCGCTTGCGCGGCCTTCACCTCCGCCTGCGCCGACCCCCCCTGCGCCGCGGCCTGGCGGATGTCCTCGGGGCGCGAGCCGGCGCGCACCAGGGCGAGCTGCGCCTGCGCCTGGTCGCGGTCGGCGGCGGCCCTCCGCAGCGCCAGCTCCGTCTCGGCGGTGTCGATCCGCGCGATGACGTCCCCGGCCGACACGCGGTCCCCTTCGGCGGCCTTTACCTCGATCAGCCGTCCACCGACTTCGGCGGCGACGCGCACGTCCGTCGCCTCGACGTAGCCGGTGGCGCGGTTCGCAGGTGCCGGCGCGCCGCGGTTGCAGCCCACCAGCACCGCCGCCATCACGAGGACGGCCCACGGCACGTCACGACGGCCACAACGATCACGAAGATCACACAGGGCCTCGGCGGTCGTTGTGAGCGTCGTGAAGAAAAGCGCGGCTCGTCTCATGTGATCTTCCCCTCGAGGTGTGCGAGCGTCAGGCGCTGGATGTGCGCGACCACCGTGTCGCGGGAGATGGACGCGATCCCGCCGACGCCGGCGCGCGCGATCTTCCGGCGCAGCGGCGCGGTCGCCAGAAAGAACATCAGCGGCGCGATAATCCCGCCCTGGACCAGGAGCGGATGGACGGGTTGAAAGCGGCCCGCGCGGACCCCGTCCGCGATGATGCCGCGAAGCGCCGCGAGCACGTCGCGGACGTAGCCGAGCGTCGCCTGGTCGACGTGCCCGGCCCCCTCGGCGATCTCGCGCAGCCAGATCGCCGGGAAGTGCGGCCGTGCCTCGGCCTCGATCGCGATCGCCTGGACGTAGGCGCGAATCTTGTCGTTGGGGGCGGCATCCGAGGCGGCCACCTCTCCCACCCGCGTCCGGACCGCGTCGAACAGGTCGCGGAGGATCGCCCGGTAGAGCGCCGCCTTGCTCGAGAAGTGGTAATAGATCATCGCCTTGTTCAGCCGGGCCGCGCGGGCGATGCGGTCGACGTTGGCCCCCGCGTACCCGCGGGCGGCGAACTCGGCGGCGGCGGCCTTGAACACCCGGTCGCGGGAGACGAGGGCAGACGATTTCGGGCGGGCCATTCGTTAACTAACTAGATAGTTAATTATATTGCGGCCACTGTCAAGTACACGAGCCGACGGCTCGAGCACGAAGGTCACAAAGACACGAAGACAATAAGGAACTTCGTGTCTTCGTGCCTTAGTGATCTTCGTGGTTCAGCCGTCGGCTCGTTAGAGCAACTGTGAGAGGCGTGCGTATCCGGCGCGACTGACCGGCAGGCGCGTGCCGTCGCGCAGGATCGCCATGCGGCTGTCCTTCGCATACAGCTCGACCTTCGAGATGCGGTCGATGTTGAGAATGAAAGACCGGTGGATCCGGACGAACCGGGACGGGTCGAGCGTCTCTTCGACCGCCGACAGCGTCTGATCCTTCAGGTACTGCTTGCCGTCCGACTTGAACGCCACGTAGTCGTCCTGCGCCTCCACGTAGTCGATCGTGTCCACGGGCAGCACGTGGACGTGCGCGCCGTCGCGGATGAGCACCCGTCCGGCCGGCCCGGTCCGGGGCTTCGCGTCCCGGACGATCTTGTCCAGGTCGTCGATCGGCGCCGTGGTCGTCGCGCGGCGCCGCTCGCGCGCGCGCGCGATCGCCTCCTGGAACCGCTCCGCGCTGAACGGCTTCAGCAGATAGTCGACGGCGTGGACCTCGAACGCCTTCAGCGCGTACTGATCGTACGCCGTGATGAAGATGACCGGCTGATCGCGGCCGAGCAGCTCGAGGACCTCGAAGCCGTCGAGCTTCGGCATCTGGACGTCGAGGAGCACGAGATCGGGCTTCAGCTCCGACACCGCCTTGACGGCTTCGAACCCGTTCGCGCAGTCCGCCACGATTTCGACGTCCGGATCGGCCGCCGCATACTCGCGCACCACCGCCCGCGCGAGCGCCTCATCGTCCACCACCACGATCCGCAAGGGCTCACTCATAAGGGCATCTCGAGACGCACGAGGAAGCGCCCGCCCGTTTCCTCGACCTGCAGGAAGGCGTCGTGCCCGTACGCGCTCTCGAGCCGCGCGCGGACGTTTCGCAGCCCGAGCCCGGTGCCCCGGCCGGCCGGGCGACCGGCGTCGCACGGATTATCAACCGTAATGACCAGCGACGCCACACGCCGCTCGGCGCGGATCCGCAGGGTCCCGCCTTCGACGAGGTGCGCGACGCCGTGCGTCACGGCGTTCTCGACGAGCGGCTGCAGGAGGAGCGGCGGAATCTCGCACGTCTCGGCGTCGCCGCCCGCGATATCGACCTGCAGGCGCTCCCCGAAGCGGACCTGCTCGACCGCGAGGAACCGGCGGACCATCGCCAGCTCGCTCGCCAGGGGGATCCGCTCGCGCGCCCCGAGCGCCAGCGTGTCGCGCAGGAAGTCCGCCAGCAGCAGGCACATCCGCCGCGCCGCCTGCGGATCCACCGTCGTCAACGCGCTGATGGACTGCAGGCTGTTGAACAGAAAGTGGGGATCGATCTGGGCGCGGAGGGCCCGGAGCTCCGCTTCGCGCGCCAGCACCTGCAGCTCCAGCCCGCGGCGCTCCGCGTCCCGCGACACCGCGAACGCGGCCGCGAGATAGCTGACCGCCATCGCGAGGAGGTACAGGAGGACGCCGAACCCGAAGAACGTCGGCGCGGCGGATCGGAACAATGCGGACGCGTCGGTCCGTCGCCCGAACGACGCGATGAGCCCGAGCCAACCGCGGGCGATCAGCAGCCAGATCGCGCTCGACAGGAGCGAGGCGCCCACCGCCGTGGCGCCCACCCGCGCGGCGCCCACACGATCGACGGGCGATCCGCCGGCGACGTACCACGCGGAGAGACACAGGAAGCCGTACGAAACCGCCAGGGGAACCGCGACGATCAGGGCGTCGATCCAGCCGAGCACGCCCTGCAGCGCGAGCAGCGCGGCCAGCAGCACGCCGAGCGGCAGCCAGATGCCGACGTAGGCCCCGAGGCGCCCCGGCCGCGCCAGGATCGGATGCATGCGGGATCAGTCGCGCCGCAGGTCGTCCCTGAGGGACGAGTTCTTCACCGCCACGCCCCCCATCACGACGAGGCCGCTGATCACGAGGCGCTTTTCCGGCGTCGGCGGCGGCTGCAGGAGGCGCGTCTTGTCTTCGACGCCGCCCATCAGGGGAATCGCGCGAATCACGACGGTCCAGTCCTCGGGCACCTTGATGTCGATGCCCCCCCACATGGCGAAGACGTCGATCACCGCCTCGGTGCCGGGGGCGATGGAGGCCTGCCGCAAGTCGATTTCGCAGCCGCCCATGATCGCGGTCAGATCCGCGCCTTCGAACGTCTGCGAGTTGCTGCGCCGGTGGACACCCCCCATGATCGCCAATCCGCTGAAGCGCGAATGCCCGTCAGTCGTGCGGCCACGCCCCCGGCCGCCGAAACCGCGCCAGACCAGGTATCCGCCGAGGAACACCAGGAACAGCGGAAACACCTCGCGCCCGGAGATCTGGATATAGATGATCTTCTCGATGAGCATCCAGGAGCCGAGCGCCAGGAAGAACAATCCGGCGAACCAGCCGTGTCCGTCGTTCTTCGCGTGCCAGAGTTTCAACGCGCCGACCACGACGAACACGACCGGCCAGTATTGCAGGTAGTCGCGCGCGTCGATGATCTCCAGGTTGTCGAGCGTGAAGATGACGCCGACCGCGATGGCCATCAGGCCGAGCACGACCTGGCCTGTGATGCGCGGCCGCGGCGCGCGGACCAGCGGTGAGAGCTCGCTCGTCATTTGAAGCCCCGAATCGCCACGATCGCCACGGCGCCCGGGGGGTCGAGAGACATCGCCGCGCCGACGACGGGAAGGATGGTGTCCATGACGTCCATCCCTCCTACAGGTACCGCAGGAGCGCGTGGAGCCAGCCCGCCAGTTCGATCGCCACCGACCGTGCGATCGCCCCGTACTCGTGCCGGGCCACGGCGGACGCAACCTCCGCGGGCCGGGTCATGACCAGCGAAATCATGGCGGTGGCGGCCACGGCGCTGGCGAGTCCGACAAAGGCGTTCAATCGCAGGGCAACTCTGGCTGTCATACCTTCACCATCCGCGAGTCCGCGTGATCCGCGGCCGTGCCTTTCACCGTAGATTACGCACCCCCGGGCGCCGAGGCCCGCTCTTTCCGGTGAACGCCGCTCAAATGGCGGTAAACGGCGCCAGGGGACCGAAAACGTGACGAAAAACCGGCTCGTGGGCTAGAATCCGCGCACAATGCTGAAATTCCTCAAGTGGGCCGCGCTCGCGCTAGCTGTGCTCGTCGTCGTGGGCCTCCCGGCGATGGTGGGCATTCGGCCGTTTATCGGCCCCCGGGCCAGGGTTCTGACAAACCGCCGCTTCGAGCCGACGCCGGCGCGTCTGGAGCGCGGGCGCTATCTCGTCACGAGCGCCCAGACCCCGTGCCTGCTCTGTCACTCGCCGCTCGATCCGAGCGGCGGCCTGCTCAAGGTCAAGGACGGCATGGCGCTGGCCGGGCGCAACTGGGAACCGGACGGCACGGCGTTCGTCACGGCCCCCAACCTGACGTCGGACCCCGAGACCGGCATCGGCAACCGCACCGACGACGAGCTCGCGCGCGCCATCCGCGAAGGCATCAGCCACGACGGGCGGGCCCTGTTCCCGATCATGCCGTACGAAAAATACCGGCACATGGCGGACGAAGACCTCGCGTCGATCATCGTGTACCTGCGGACGGTACCGCCCATCCGCAATCCCCTCCCGCCGTCCGCCGTCCCCTTTCCGCTGAACCACTTGATCAACGGCGTGCCCGAGCCGGTCGAGGCGCCGGTCACGGCGGACCTGTCGACGCCGGAGAAGCGCGGCGCATACATCACGACGCTCGCGGTCTGCGGCGACTGCCATACGCCCATGGACGATCACGGCAATACCGTCCCGGAGATGCCATTCAGCGGCGGGACGACGTTGAAGTACGGGGATTTCAAGACGGCGGCGTCGGGAAACCTCACCACCGCCCCCACCGGCATTCCGTACTATACGGAGGACCTCTTCATCGAGGCGATCCGGACGGGCAAGGTGCGCGCACGCACGCTCAACAGCATGATGCCGACGCGCTACTTCCGGAACTTCACCGATCAGGATCTGAAGGATGTCTTCGCGTACCTGAAGACGCTGAAAGCCGTGGATCACTACGTCGACAACGCGCTGCCGGCGACCAGGTGCGCGAAATGCGGCCTGGTGCACGGCGGCGGGGAGCGAAACAAAAAGGCGGGCTAACTCACTTCGGGGGCAGTCCGGCGGCGGCACGGGCCTTTTCGAGCTCGGCGAGCGCCTCCATCACTTCCTTGCGCGCCGCTTCACGCTCGTGTTCGGTAAAGGCCGAGCGGAATCTGTGGATCGCCTGTTTCAGCGCCCATTGCTCCGCCAGCGAGAGCGCCGCGGCCTGGAGCAGCGACGTGCCGGAGAATGCCCCGAAGGGCTGGAGCTCCTGCGGCGTGACCTTGTTCATGAATTCCTGGTGGGTCATGCCGCCGTACGACGAGGGGCCAAGCCAGAATTTCTCGCCCAGGATGTCTTCGAGCGTCGGCTTCCTGCCGAACACTTCCAGTCGAAACACCGGATGCTGTTCCTTGAGCTCGATCGCCGGCCTGGTGGAGAGGGCGCGCTGAATGCGATCGAGTGACACCGGAAGCTCTTCAGCCGAAGTCGCCGGAGCCGGCTGCTGCCCCACCAGGAGAATCGCGCACATCAGGAGAGCTGCCGCCATAGGCATTAAGACGACGCAAACCGCGATCCGGCCCTGGTCGTGGATCCCGCGGCCTGCCCATCAATGGGACGGCGAGCGTTCACGACCGGACACAGGGCGCGCGTCGCTCGATTCACTCTACCCCCCAACCACCACGCCGACAAGTAGTTAGCACAGTCGGGCCGGGCGGCACATAGTTCGCTAGAGCCGACGTCCATGGGAGGGCACATGCCGGGAGGATCGTCCTCGCGTTCGCGATGATCCTGTCGCTCGGGACGGGGCTGCTCTTCGGCCTCGTGCCCGCGTGGCACGCGTCGCGGGACGCCTTCACGCCGGCGCTCACGCAGGGCGGGCGCGGGCAGCCGGGTGACCGCGGCGGCCGCGCGCGCCGGCTGCTCATCGTCGTCGAGCTCGCGCTGGCGCTGATGCTGCTCGTCGGCGGCGGGCTGCTCGTCCGCACGTTCCTCGCGCTGCAGCACGCCGACCCTGCGGGTCGAATGATTTGGGAATTTGGAAATTTGGGAATGTGGAAATGTGGAAATGTGGAAATGTGAAAATCGGGTAAGCTGGTGGTCTGACATCTGGAAATTCCCAAATTCCCAAATTCCCAAATTCACAAATTTCCAAATTTCCAAATTTGAGATAACACCATGTCTTTTTTCAGCCGCAGCTCGCAGCCGGCCGTCGCCGGCGCCGCCGAGACCGAGCCGCTCGCGCCGAACGTGATGATCGCGCTTCGCAACCTCGAAAAATCGTACGCGCACGGCACGAGCCGCAGCTACGTGCTGCGGCGCATCAACGCCGACATCAAGGACGGCGAGTTCGTCTCGATCATGGGGCCGTCGGGCGCGGGCAAGTCGACGCTGCTCCACATCATCGGGATGCACGACAGCGCCTGGACGGGCGAGTACTACTTCCTCGATCAGCCCGTGCACCGCCTCGGCGCCAAGGAGCGCGCGAAGCTGCACAAGCAGTACATCGGGTTCGTGTTCCAGAGCTATCACCTGCTCGATCACCTCACGGTCTACGAGAACCTCGACATTCCGTTGTCGTATCGCGACATCAAGAAGGCCGAGCGCGAGAGCATGGTGTGCGACATCCTCGACAAGTTCTCGATCGTCGGCAAGAAGGACCTCTACCCGAACCAGCTTTCGGGCGGCCAGCAGCAGCTCGTCGCCGTCGCGCGCGCGGTCATCTCCAACCCGAAGGTCATCCTCGCCGACGAGCCCACGGGCAACCTGCACACCAGCCAGGGCCGGGAGATCATGGAGCTCTTCAAGAAGCTGAACGAGGGGGGGACGACGATCATCCAGGTCACGCACTCGGAGACCAACGCAAGCTACGGGAGCCGCGTCATTCACTTGCGCGACGGGTGGATTGTGGACGAATAGCTTCAAGGCAAAAGGCAAAAGGCAGAGGGTAGAAGGCAGAAAGCAAAGGGCCGGTCACGCTGACGCGTGCCGGCCCTTCTGCCTTTTGCCTTCTACCTTCTGCCTACCAGCGAGGTTCCCGTTTGCCTCCGCCCCCGCCGTAGTCCCCGCCGCCACCACCGCCACCACGGTATCCGCCGCCGCCCCCGCCGCCGCGGCCACGTCCACCGCCACCGCCGAATCCACCTTCCGGTTTCGGCCGGGCTTCGTTCACCACGAGCGCGCGACCGTCCATCTGATGCTCATGGAACTGGCTGATCGCTTTCGCCGCATCCTCATCGTTCACCATTTCGACGAACGCGAAGCCGCGGGCGCGGCCGGTTGCCATGTCCCGCATCACCCGGACGTTGTCCACCTTGCCGGCCTGGCCGAACAACTCGGTGAGCTGGTCTTCCGTGGCCGAATAGGGGAGGTTTCCGACGTAGAGTCTCCTGCCCATGCTGTCACTTACTCCTGGCTGAACGCGCGGCATCGATTCCGGGGACGCGCCGCCGCGCGCGGCGGGTCTCCACTCCACAATGTAGCAGGATATGTGCCGCGCGGATTACAGTGTTGTGATGCGTCCCTCCCGGCCCGGGATCTCCCTCGCGATCGCCGCTTTCAGCGTCACGGCCGGGCTTGGCGGCTGTCGCAAGGCTGAGCCGGTTCGCCAGTACACGCTGAAGGGCCAGATCGTCGCGATCGGCGCCGGGCGGAGTCCCACCGGAGATCGCGATGTCACGGTCAAGCACGAGGACATCTCGAACTTCATGCCCGCGATGACCATGGCGTATGCCGTCAGGGGCCCGCAGGAGTTGAACGGCTTCGCACCAGGGGACCTCATCTCGGCGACCCTCGTGGTGAAGGGCGGCGGCGGCGAGGTCTACCTGACGGACCTCAAGAAGACCGGCCACGCGGATCCCCCGGCTGAGGCCCGGCCGGTGAAGATTATGGAGGTCATGAACCCGGGTGACGAGGTCCCCGACGACCCCTTGCAGGACCAGACCGGGGCCACGCGCCGGCTGTCGGACTGGCGCGGCAAGGCGCTCGCCGTCACGTTCGTGTACACACGTTGTCCACTGCCCGACTTGTGCCCGCTGATGGATCGGCACTTCGGCGAGCTCCAGCGCGCCATCGCGGGCGACCCCGGGCTGCGGGATCGAGCCCACCTGATTTCCATCAGCTTCGATCCCGCCCACGACACGCCCGCGGTCATCCAGGCGCACGCGACGGCCCGCGGCGCCGATCCCCGGACGTGGAGCTACCTCACGGGCGCATCCGCGGCCATCGACCACATCGCGTCCCGGTTCGGCATTTCCGCGATCGCCGACACGGACGCCGCGCAGACCCTGACCCACAACCTGCGGACCGCGGTGATCGATCGGCAGGGCCGGCTGGTGAAGGTCCATTCCGGCACCGACTGGACCGTCGACGCGATGCTGGCGGATCTGCGCGAGGCCGGTGGCCGGTAACGGCGCCCCGCCCGCGTCCGCGTTCACGGCCGCCGAACGGCGGATCATTCGGCGATGCCGCACGCCCGCGGCCGTCCAGCGATACCTCAACGGGCTGGCGTACAACATGGAGCCGCCGCCGGGGGCCGCCACGCTGCGCAGTTTCCGAGGGATCGCGCGGCACGGGACGGCGCACTGCATGGAGGCGGCGCTCGCCGCCGCGGTGATCCTCGAGCAGCACGGGTATCCCCCGCTCATCCTCAGTTTCGAGTCGATCGACGAGCTGGATCACGTGCTGTTCGTCTATCGTCACCGGGGCCGGTGGGGATCGATCGGCCGGTCGCGCGATCCGGGACTGCACGGCCGCAAGCCCGTCTTCCGCACCGCGCGCGCCCTCGCCGTCAGCTACGTGGAGCCGTACATCGACTACGACGGCCGCGTCACCGGCTACACCGTCGTCGATCTGCGGGATCTGCTCGGATCGTACGACTGGCGGCTCTCGGAGGGGAACGTCTGGAAGGCGGAGCGCGCGCTCCTGAACGCGCCGCACCGGCCGATCCGGTCGTCAGACGCGCGGTTCGATCGCCTGCGACGGAGATACGCGGAGTTCCGCAGAACGCACGAGGATCGAAAGCCTCTCTACTACCGGAACCGGCAGACGTGGTCAGAGTTACCTGGTGGTAACTGGTGATTTGGAAATGTGGAAATGTGGAAATGTGGAAATGTGGAAATTTCCAAATTCCCCGATTTCCAAATTTCCAAATCAATCGAGGTCGAAGTCCCGCGTAGGCTTCGTGATCGGCTCTTCGCGAGCCTGCTTCAAGGCCTCCTCGAAGCGCTTCGACAGCGCGTCGCCGCGGCCCTTCTCGTCCGCGACCGACTTCTGGAAGCGCGCCTCGCGGCGCGCGGCCTGCTCGGCCACGATGCGCTGCGCGTGGTCGAGCTCCGGGCGGTCGGCCGACGGCGGCTCGCTGTGGCGGATCACGCGCTGGAGGTTGGCGTCGACGACCAGCTTCGCCGCGCAGCACGGACAGTCGACCTCGAATTCCGATTTCAGCTTGGCCATGCCTATTTTCCTTCCTGCACGAGCGGGGGGCCCGCGTGTTCGTCCCAGTCGAGCGCGACCGGATGCCCTGCCGCATCGGTTGCCCGCACCTCGACCCGGCTGATGTGCTCGCGCGCGGTGTTGAAGCGCTGTCCGAGGCCCGTCTCGAAATTCGCCAGCGGCGCCTCGAGCCGCCCGCCGGCGGCCAGCCTAGGCGACACGCCGCGGTAGTACGCGTTGAGGGTCACCGACACGTCCTTCCACGGCGATGTCGTCTGATTCTCGATCACGAGCCAGGCCCCGCGCTGCCGGATCGGCGGCAGCTCCGCCTGGCAGCCGGCGGCGAACAACACGCACGCCACGACGAACCCGAACCTCGATCCTCGACCCTCGATCATCGAAAGCCGTTCTATGATATCCCCATGCGACTGAGGCGGCTCGCGCGGCGGGTCATCGGGACGGCAGGCATCGCGCTCGCCGGCTCGGGCGCGTCTGCGCAGCCGGCTCCGCCCGCTCAGACCACCGCGCCCACCGCGCAGATCAGCGGCGTCGTCAAGAGGGCGAGTGACGACGCCCCGATCGGGCGGGCGCGCGTGAGCGCCGCCGCGGACGCGCTCCCCGAACCGCGCGTCACGCTCAGCGGAGCGGACGGCAAGTACGCGTTGCCCGATCTCCCGGCCGGGTCGTATACCGTCTCGGTCACGCGCACCGGATACGCGCCGCAGACCTACTCGAGGGGGCGCAGCATCACGCCGACACCGATCGTCCTCACGAGCACGCAGCAGGTCGCCGGCCTGGACTTCGCGCTGGTCCCGGCCGGATTCATCGCCGGACGCATCCTCGACGAAGACGGTTCGCCGTTTGCCGGCGCGCTCGTGGACGCCCTCGTCACGCGGTCCGAGAACGGCACCGACACGCTCTTTTCCGTCGCGTCCAGCCAGACCGACGATCGCGGCGAGTTCCGGCTCTTCGGGCTCGCGCCCGGACAGTACTACGTCAGCGCCGCGGATCCCGCGTTTCGCGCCGTGAGCACGCCCAAAGGCGTCCTCCATTACTCGCCGACCTACTTTCCCGGCGTGCCCTTCGCGGATCAGGCGCGCGCGATCGTCGTCACGGGCACGGTCGGTCCCCCGAAGGTGGAATTCAAGCTGCAGCTCGTGCCGCCGGCGCGGGTGTCCGGCCGGCTCGCCGCGTCCGACGGCCGGCAGCTGTTCAGCGCCGCAATCATCATGAGCCCCGTCGAAGGCCAGGGCGCCCCGATTGTGCCGCCGGACGATCCGAAGCTGCTCCCGGACGGCCATTTCAGCTTCGGCCAAGTGGTGCCGGGGCATTACGACATCCGGGCCCGCGGTCAGACCGACGCAGCGGGCGCCGCGCTCTTCGCGGTCTTCACGATTCAGGTCCTTGGCACCGACATCGAGAGCATCCAGATGACGCTGACGCCGGGCGGGACGCTTGACGGCCGGCTCATCGTCGACAGCAGGCGCGGCACGAAGCCGCCGCTGCTGCCTTCCTTGCGCGTCCGCGCGCCGTTCACCAGCGGCAACAGCTTTGGCGACGCGCTGACGGGCACCGTCCAGCTCGACGGCTCCTTCGCGCTGCGCGGGCTGATGAAGGGGTCGCACCAGCTCGTGCTCGACGGGCTGCCGCCGCCGTGGGTGGTGAAGAGCGTGCTGTTTCACGGCACCGACGTCACCGACCAGGCGCTGGACGTCACCGAGCGCGAACAGTTCCGCGACGTGCGCGTGACCATCACGGACGCGCGCAGCGAGGTGGCCGGCGTCGTGCAGAACGCGCGCGACCTCCCGGTCGCGAACACCGGCGTCCTGGTCTTCCCTCGCGTCGCGCTGTTCTGGGTGCGGACGAACCGGCGGATGCGGATCGCCTACACCGATCGTGACGGGAAGTTCACCATCCCGGGGCTCCCCGCCGGCGAATACCTGGCCGTGGCGTCCCTGGCGGTCGACGAAAGCGACCTCGGACGCCGCGATCGCCTGCTCGCGTGGGAGCGCCTGGCGACGCCGTTCGTGCTGGCGGCGGATGACGCACGGGCGACGGTGACGCTCCCGATCGTCGCGCCGCCGGCGGGCCCCGTCGCGAACGTGCGCTGATGACGTGGCTCACCATCGCCGGCGGGGCGTTCCTCGTCTGGCTGGTGCTGGTCTTTCTGTTCACGCCGGGGATCAACTATCACCTGTCCCGGCGCGCCTCGGTCCACGACCCGGACTTCCTGTACATCGTCGAGTCCACCTGCCAGGCCCAGCTGTATCACGGCAACCGCGTGACAATCTTCACCGACGGCCCCGCCTTCTATCCGGCGATCCTCGACGCCATTCGCGGCGCGACGCGGGCGATCAGCATGGAGTGCTACATCTTTCAGCCGGGCAAGATCGGGGACGAGTTTATCGAAGCCTTGACGGCGCGCGCGCGGAACGGCGTCAACGTGACGATCGTCGTCGATGCGATCGGCAGCCTGATGCTGTGGGGCCGCCCCGTGGCGCGGCTGCGGGCCGCGGGGTGCCGGATCCAGTCGTACCAGACCCTCCGCTGGTATGCCCTGCACCGAATCAACAACCGCACGCACCGCGAGCTGGTGGTGATCGACGGCTCGATCGCCTTCGCCGGCGGCGCCGGGGTCGCCGACTGGTGGGCGTATCCCGGCGGCCGACAGACGCGCGCGTGGCGCGACACGATGGCCCGCATCGAAGGACCGGTCGTCTCGGCGCTGCAGGGCGTCACTGCAGAGAACTGGCTCGAGTGCTCCGGCGAGATCCTCACCGGCCCCGACTACTTCCCCGCGCTGGAGCCGCGCGGCGAGACGACGGCCTTCTCGGTCAAGAGCTCGCCGTCGGACCGCGCGACGACGTCGCGGGTGACCTTCCAGCTCCTGATGGAAGGGGCCGACGAGACCGTGCGCGTCGCCACGCCGTACTTCCTGCCGGACCGATCGCTCCGTCAAGCGCTCGTGCGCATCGCCACGCGGGGGGTCCAGGTCACGGTGATCGTCCCGGGGCGCCACACGGACCAGCACTGGGTGCGCCTCGCCAGCCGGCGGATGTGGGGGCAGCTGCTCGGCGCGGGCATCCGCATCTTCGAGTATCAGCCCGCGATGATGCACGCCAAGATCCTCATCGTCGACGACCTCTGGACGGTGCTGGGGACGTCGAACATCGACAACCGGTCGTTCGAGCACAACGACGAGGACAACGTCGCGATGCGGGACCCCGCCGTGGCGGCGCGCCTGTCGCAGGACTACGAGCGGGATCTCGCGGTGAGCCGCGAGGTGACGCTGGAGATGTGGGAGCGCCGGCCCGTCTGGGAGAAGCTCGTCGGGCCCTTTGTCTGGATCCTGGAGCGGCAGCAGTGAGCGATCCGCCGAGTAAAGACGTCCGGATTGCCACCTACAACATCCACCGCTGCCGCGGGATGGATCGCCGCGTCCACCCGGCGCGCATCATCGACGTCCTGCGCGCCATCGACGCCGACGTGATCGCGCTGCAGGAGGTCATCGGGGCGGGCCCGGCGGGGTCCGGTCAGGCGGAGGAGATCGGCGCGGGGCTCGGCATGGGCTGGGTGATGAACTGCGTGCGCACGCTGCGGCAGCACCAGTTCGGCAACGTCGTGCTCAGCCGCTACCCGATCGTGCACCACAGCCAGTACGATCTGTCGTGGCGGACCTGCGAGGCGCGCAACTGCCAGCGCGCGGACCTGAACGTCAACGGCCAGGTCGTGCACGTCTACAACGTGCACCTCGGGACCGCCGTCCTCGAGCGGCGGTACCAGGCGAAGCGCCTGGCGTCCTTCGTCCACGATCACCGCATTGTCGGCCCGAAGATCATCCTCGGCGACTTCAATGAATGGATGAAGGGGCTGGCGACCAAAACGCTGTCGTCGCTCTTCGAGAGCGTCGACATCTCGCAGCACCTCAAACGGCGCCGCACCTATCCGGGCCTCTTCCCGGTCGTCCACCTCGACCACATCTACTACGAAGGGCAGGTGGAGGTCCGGAGCGTGGAGATGCCGCGGACGCGCAAGTCGTTGATGGCGTCGGACCATCTGCCGCTCGTGGCGAATTTTAGGATTGGATAGGGGAAGATTTGGAAATTTGGAGATTTGGAAATGTGGCATCTGTCTAACAGATTTCCAAATTCCCAAATTTTTGCTAGTTCTCTTCTTCGAACTCTTCCTCGATCGGCGGACCGAGGCGAGTGGGCGGGCGGAGCGCTTCGCGGTAGTCGTAGAGGGGCAGACCTGAGACGTGAATGGTTTGCGGGCAGCCGGGGGACTTCTGGTCGACGACGACCGTGACCGGGCTGCCTTCGACCCCTTCGCGGAACGACAGCCGGCACCCGCAGGCGAGCCGCGCGTGCGTGAACCCTTTGAGCATCTGTCGTGAATTGTACTACAACAGGGCTTTGATCTCTTTCTCGAACTGTCCCTTGGTCGCGGGCCCGAGGTGCTTGATGCAAATCGATCCGTCGCGCGCGATGAAGAACGACGTCGGGTAGCCGTAGAACGGCCCGTACGCGGTCTCCACGTCCGGCGTCATCTGCAGCACCGGGTAGTTCATCCGGTACTCCTTCATGAACGCCTGCAGCTGCTCCGGGCTGTCGTCGACCGACACGCCGACGATGACGAGCCCCTGGTCCTTGTACTGCCCGTACAGCTCGACGAAGGCGGGAATCTCGACCTTGCAGGGCCCGCACCACGTCGCCCAGAAATTGAGCAGCACGACCTTGCCCTTGTAGTCCGCCATCTTCACGGGGACGTTGTGCTGGTCCTTCAGGATGAAATCGAACTTCGCGGTGCCTTCCGCGTCGCACGAGCCGGCGCGTTCCGGGGCGCCGCCCGCCGGGGACTTCACGGGAATCGTTTCTCCGCCGGTCCGGCCGCGCAGCAGCGGGAGCGTGAGAAGGGCCAGGGAGAGCGCCGCGGCGCCAGCGATAATCCAGCGTGATTTCATCGAGCGTGTGCCTTCATGTAGTCCACGACTTGCGCCAGACCCTGAGGATGCCCGTCCGCGACCACGGCGTACGTGCGGCGGTTCGCGCTCCAAATGACGGCCTCGCGGCCCATCTTGTCGATCACCTGGTCGCGCCCGAGGTCCTCGGGCAGCACGTAGAGCGACAGCGGCGCGCCCCGCCAGGTGTACATCATGTGCGCCGAGCGGCCGTCGGTCGTGAAACAGCGGCGCACATCGACCAGGGTCAACTGCTGCGCGGGCTCGCTCTGGGGCACGACGATCGGCCAGCCCTGGTCGTGCTGCCAGTCACGCGCGGCGACCGAGGCGTCGGCGTGCGACGGGTTGCCGATCGACCTGAAGCACTTGACGTGATCGACCGCCAGGCTCGCGGCGAGCGCCTCGACCCGATCGTTCAGGCCGAACACGAACACGCCGGCCACCGCGAGGACCAGCGTCGCCGCCAGCGACAACGGGGCCCAGCGACGGATCGCGGACATTATCGGGTGGCGAGCGGCGAGTGAAGATTGGAGCGCCGCGCACCGCGCCCGGAGCTCGGCGGGCGCCGCGGGCCTCAGCCGATCCCGCTGCTCGTGCACGACGTCGCGCGCCCCGCGCTCGGCCTCCGCGTGCTCAAGGCAGGGCGGGCACGCCGCGAGGTGCGCCTCGACGGAGCGGCGCGCCGCGGCCGTCTCCTCGCCGTCCACATACGGCGTGAGGTGCTCCTCGAGCTCGCGGCAGGTCTTGATGTCGTCAGCCATGCTTCCTGATCAGCTCCGGACGCTTCGCCGCCGCGGCCATCCGCCTGGCCTGCAGCCCCTCCGACAGCGCGCGCCTGCCGCGTGAAATCCGCGACATCACCGTCCCGATCGGCACGTCGAGCACCGCCGCCATCTCGGCGTACGACAACTCCTCGACGTCCCGCAGCCAGACCGCCTGGCGGAAGGCGTCGGGGAGGGCGTCGAGCGCCCCCTGCAAATCAGCATCGAGGGTCGCCCGGGTCAGGATCTGCTCCGGTGACTGGGTCCCCGACACATCACCGACCGCCAGCTCGACGGCCTCGCTGTCGACATCCACCGGGTTCCGGCCGTCGTGACGGCGGATGTTCCTGAACGTGTTGTGGAGGATGGTAAACAGCCACGCCTTGAGGTTCGTGCCGGCCTCGAACTGATGCGCCGAGCGGAACGCCTTCAAATACGTATCCTGGACCAGGTCCTCCGCGTCCGGCGCGCGGCGGGTCAGCCGGAGCGCGGTCCCATACAGACTGTCGATGTGCGCCAGCGCGGCCTGCGCAAACGCCGCCTCAGGCCCGCCTTGGGCACCTGGGCCCGGTACACGTCCGGAAGGGCGGCGGAAAGCCATGTGAGGATGTCCGCACGACGCCCACCAGGAAGAACACCGGGGACCTGCGGATTTATTCCAGGCATTGTATCGCGGGGAGGACACCGCCGCTCCCGCCGGGGGACAATGGGAAGGGCGGCAGGCCGCCAGGCCCCGCCAGCGGACCTCAACGGCAGGCACGTGGCTTGCTGCGGCGCGGCCTCGGGGCCCCGCGCGGGGACGACGGCATTGCGGCAAACGTCGTAGTCACAGTAACATCGGCACCATCCGAGGTGTAAAACATGCGTTCGAGCAACAGGCGCGGGTTACGAGCGCCGTTCGGCATCTTCGTTTTCCTGTCCGTGTTTGTCGCCGGCACGGTTGCCGCCAGCGCGCAGACACCCTTCGTGCCGTACTACAACAAGAACAGAATCAAGTTCAACCACTTCAACTGGCATACCTACACCACCGACCATTTCGAGATCTATTACTACCCGGAAATCGAGCAGCACCTCGAGCGCGTGGCCAGTTACGCGGAGAGCGCGTATCAGACCGTCAGCGCGGATCTGAAACACGACCTCGCCTTCAAGATTCCCCTGGTCCTGTATAAGACGGCCAGCGAATTCCAGCAGCAGAACATCGATCCCGGCGAGCTGCCCGAAGGCGTCCTCGCCTTTGCGGAGCCGTATCGCGATCGGATGGTGATGCCGATCGACGAGCCCTCCGACGCGCTCTATCGCCTCATTACCCACGAGCTCACGCACATCTTCGAGTTCGACATCATCCCGAGGACGCTGCTGCGGCGCGGCCTGCCGCTGTGGGTCGACGAGGGGCTATCGGACTACGAGACCGGCTACTGGAATCCCTTCGATCTCATGTCGGTGCGCGACGCCGCCATCGCCGACATCATTCCGCCGATGAGCGACTTCCAGGGGGTCCAGTTCGCCGACGGGCGCCTCCCCTACAACCTCGGACACGCGGCGTTCGAGTTCATCGAGTCGAAGTGGGGCAAGGAAGGCCTCCGGCAGTTCCTGTTCGCGCTCCGCAAGAGCGTGATCGGCGGCGGCGAGAGCGCCTACGAGGAAGCCTTCAAGCTGAAGCCGGACGAGTTCGACGAGCAGTTCGACAAGTACATGAAGGATCGCTTCAAGCCGTTCCGCGACAAGGAGCGGCCGCAGGACTATGGCCGCGACCTCGCCCCCAAGCGGGGCAAGACGGAGTTCGTCCAGGTCGTCTCGATCGAGCCGTCCCCCTCGGGCGACCTGATTGCCGTCGCGGCGGGCAACCGCAAGGACCAGGAGCTCGACATCATCCTGCTCTCCACCAAGGACGGCAAGGTCGTGCGGAACCTCACCGGCGGGTTCAACACCGGCTTCGGCTTCGAGTACATCGCGACGCCCGGCGGCTTCCGGGGGAATGCCGTGCCGTGGATGTCGTGGTCGCCGGTGGGCGATCGCATCGCCTACTTCGCCCGCAAGGAGAAGGGGAAGGAGCTCGTGCTCCAGAACGTCCTCACGAAGAAGATCGAGAAGCGGTTCGAGATCAAGTCGGTCGACATGCCGGAGTCGCCGGACATCAGCCCCGACGGCAAGCTGCTGGCCTTCGCCGGCCTTCGCAACGCCATCGCCGACATCTTCACGATCGATCTGGCAACCGGCGACATCAAGAACCTGACCAACGACGCGTTCGGCGACTACGGCCCGACCTGGGCGCCCGACGGCAAGTCGATCGTCTATCTGGCGCGCGTCAGCGGCAATGACAAGCTGTTCCGCATCGATCTGGCGACCAGCAAGAAGACGCAGCTCACCTTCGGGACGCATGACGACGGCGGAGCGCAGTTCATGGACGCCGACACGCTGGTGTTCCCGTCGACGGCCGTGGATCCGAACCAGCCGATCAGCAAGGAGATCGCGCAGAACGGCAACATCTACAACGTCTGGACGCTGAACCTCAAGACCAACGAGCTGAAGCAGTACACCGATGCGCTCGGCGGCAACGTGTCGACGGTGATCCTGCGCGACGAGACCAAGGCGCAGAAGATTGCCTTCGTCACCTACTACAAGGGTGAATACGGCATCCACACGGTGCCCGCGCAGAAGGAAGCGCTCCACACGGTGGCCAGCGCCGACTTCGGCGAACCGGGTCCGATCATCGACTTCACGCCGCCCCTGAGCCACACACTGGTCAAGGCCAACGAGAAAGTGAAGGGGCGCTTCGAGAAGCTGTTTCTCGACGGGCGCCCGCCGGTCAACGTCGGCGTCACGAGCGGCGGCGACTTCTTCGGCGGCACACAGGTGACCTTCAGCGACGTCCTCGGCGACCAGCAGTTCAACTTCTACGCCGAGTCGGTGTCGCAGTACCGGTCGCTGTCGCTCTCGTACCTGAACCTGTCGCGGCGGTTCCAGTACGCGCTGCAGGGCTTCTCGCAGACGCAGTTCTACTATGCGAACAACGCCGGGACGTTCTACGCGGCGCAGTATGGATACCTGAGTCACAAGGACGCCTTGTCGACCCAGACCGCGCGCGGCGGCACGATCTTCGGCATCTACCCGTTGAACCGCTACGCGCGGTTCGAGATGACCGCCGGGCTGATCCAGCTCAAGCAGGAGTACAGCGACCCCGCGCTGCAGCAGGCGTCGATCGACTACCAGAACGCCGTCTACGGGCATACGCTGCTGGCGGACGGGAAGCTGTTGCCGCTCGGCGGGGCGTACGTCCGTGAAACGACCGTGTTTCGCGAGTACGGGCCGCTCTCCGGCGACACGCTGCGGGTCGGGTACGAGTACTCGCCGAAGATCGGCGGGTTCATCTCGCGGCAGACCGCGGACGTCGACGCGAGGAAATACCTCCGTCTCGCGACCAACGGCGTGCTGGCCTTCCGGTTCCGCGGCCTCAAGAGCTGGGGGGACTTCCCGTCGTACCTTTACTCCGGCGGCAACTCGGAGCTGCGCGGCTACCAGTACCTCGAGTTCATCGGCAACAAGGCGTTCTTCGCCGACGCGGAGCTGCGCTTCCCGCTCATCGAGGCGGCGCTGACGCCGCTCGGCGTCATCGGCGGCCTCCGCGCCGTGGCGTTCGCGAACTTCGGCGCGTCCCAGTTCGCGCAGAACAAGCTGCAGCTGTACTCACGCGATCCGGTCAGCGTCAACCCGATCCTCGGCTACTCACAGGACATCTTCACCGGCGCGATTACGCCGGTCCTCGGCCCGAAGCAGACGATCACCGGCCTGCGCCTGGTCGACGGTCGGGCCTCCTACGGTATCGGCCTCGAGACCTTCGCCCTCGGCTTCCCGATCCACTTCGACTGGTCCTGGCGGACGCTGCTCAACAAGAGCTGGGAAGACTACGTGTACTCGTACAGCGCGGCGGTGGACGGCGTGAGCAGCGGCAGCCGCTGGCTGCGGAGGCCGAAGTTCTCGATTTGGATCGGCTACGACTTCTAAGGCGTCCTAGTGACAGATGCTTTGCCCTTCGGCATTTGCCATTCGTAATCTGAGTTGCTGTGGCTGAGATCAAACGAGGGTGCGGCAGTGTCGTGCGGCTTCTGGCGGACTACCTGGAGCGCCAGCTGCCCCCCTCGGTGCGATCGGAGCTGGAGGCGCACCTCCAGCGGTGTCCGCGGTGCGTCGCGCAGCTCCGTACCTACGAGTCCACCGTCTCGCTCCTGCGCTCGCTGCGCGACGACGAGCTCCCGCCCGATCTGCGGCTCACGCTGAAGTCCTTCATCGACACGAAATGCCAGAACAACTGAGTCCGAAGCGGGCCTCCGAGTCCGCGACGGAGATGGTGCAGGTCGTTCTGCCCAACGATGCCAACCCCCTCGGGTTCATCCTCGGCGGCACCGTCATGCACCTCATCGACATCGCCGGCGCCATCGCCTGTCACCGCCATACCCGCAGCCTGCTCGTCACGGCGGCCGTCGACGGCCTTCAGTTTCTCCATCCGATCAAGGTCGGCGACCTGATCATCCTCAAGGCGCGCGTGACCGCCGCCTGGAGCACGTCGCTCGAAGTGGAAGTCGAGGTGTTCTCGGAGGAAACGCTGACTGGCGTGGGGCGGATGACCAGCCGTGCGTATCTGACCTTCGTGGCCATCGACCGCGAGGGCCGGCGGCTGCCGATTCCGGGGTTGATCCTGGAAACCGAGGAGGAGAAGACCAAGGCCGCCGAGGCCGACAAGCGCCGCGCCGAGCGGCTCAAGGCGAGAAAGGAGCTCGAAGCGCGGTGTGGCTAGCTGTGACGCGCCGACGGCTCATCACGACGATTACGAAGACGCAGAGACCACAAGGATCCTTTGGGATCTTCTAATCCGTGGTTCGATCGAGACCCGGTACTGGCTCAGGAATCTGTGCCCGACGATGCCCCCGAGCTGGAAGCCGAGCACGGCGCTCGGCGCGCGGAGGTCGAGCACGACCACCGGGATCTTCGAGAAGTGGATGGAGCTGAAGTCCAGGTCCACATTGGGCAGCAGGAAGGCGTCGGTGTCCCACCCGGACGTCCCGTACACCTTCAGCGGAATGCGCCGGAACGCGCGCGCGCCCGTCATCTGCCCCGCGGTCGCCCGGCTGATCGCGATCACTTCCCCGCCGGTATCCACGACGAACGTCGCGGGCCGGCCGTTCACGATGCCGCGGACCGTCGCCAGGCGGTAGAGGCGCAGCGGCAGCGCCGTCGCGTAGGCGGCCGGGGGCAGCGTGCGGGCCATCACGAGCTGGCGCCGCGCGTAGTCGACGCGCATCGAGAGGCCGAGCGCGAGCGGGGAAAAACTCTGCGGCTCACGCGCCGGCAGATCCTCGAGCGGCGGGTTCTTGATGAGGCACGGCACATTCCGGACCATGAGCGTCCCAATCTCGAGCGAGTCGATGCGGCCGACCTGCAGGCCGCGCAGCCCCACGTCGCCCACCCCCGCCGTCTGCATGTCGGCGACCGGCGCGACCGAGCGCTTGCGCGCGAGGCTTCGCGACAGGATGGTCTGCTCAGCGCCCGTGTCGAGGATGAACTCCGACGCCGGCCCGCCGTTCACCCTGACGCTGACCATCACCTTCTCGCGCTGGATGCGAATCGGGACGGTCCAGGTCCGCCCCGCGTCGGCCGGTCCGGCGATGTCGACGGGCGTGCGGCCCCTGAACGCGTCGAGCAATCGGATCTGGGCGCGGGTCCAGAGGGCCTGCTCGCTGTGATCGCGGCTCGGGAGGAGCGTGACGTAGGCGCCGAAGGCCTCGGCCGCTTCGTCGAAGCGGTGCTGCCGCTCGTAAATGACGCCCACGGTGTGGTGGAGCTCCGGGTCGCGGGGCGCCAGCGTCAGCGCTGCCTGCGCCTCGACGAGCGCGTCCGCGAGACGGCTTCCGGCGGTCAGCGCCCGCGCGCGGCCGTGGTGCCCGCGGGCGTCCAGCGGATCGGCCTGCAGCGCCGCGTCGTACGCGTGCTCGGCCTCCTCGAAGAGACCGAAGGCCCAGAGCGTGTCGCCGTAGAGGGACCACGCCGGCGCGTCCGGAGATGCCGCCTGTGCCAGCGGCTCGACCTGCGCGCGCGCGCCCGCGAAGTCGCCGACGCGCAGCAACATCACGGTGAGGCCGAGCCGCGCCCGGCGCGTGACGGCGGGATCGGGAGCGGGCGCCGCGATCGCGCGCCGGTACGCGTCCGCGGCGTCACGGAACCGCGCGTCCGCCGCGAGCCCGTCGCCGAGCTGCAGCTGGGTGTCTGCCGAGGCCGGTGGCGGGGCCTGCGCGGCCAGCGGGAGCAAGGGTGCGAGGAGAGCCGCGGCAAGCGCAACGAGCCGCGCGGGCGTCCACATGTCCGCGCAATATAACAGGCTTTAGGCTTTAGGCTTTGGGCTTTGGGACGAGCGCCCAAAGCCACCTAAAGCCCAAAGCCCAAAGCCCAAAGCCTACTTTTGGAAAAATTTCGCGTTCACGGGTATGAAGCTCTTCCACTTTTCGGGTGTCTCGTCGAGGGCGAAGATCGCCTCGACGGGACACGCGGGCACACACGCGCCGCAGTCGATGCACTCGTCCGGGTGGATGAACAACTGGTCGACCGTCGCGAAGTCGGGTTCGTCTTTGCGCGGATGGATGCAATCCACCGGGCACACGTCGACGCACGCGGTGTCCTTGGTTCCGATGCAGGGTTCTGTGATGATGTAGGCCACGTTATAACTATATAACAGCCCATGTGTACGTGGCGACGGCTCGCCGTCCTCCTATTCGTCGTGTGCGCGTCCCCGCCGGGGGCGCGCGCGCAGCTGTTGCCGTCGGGCCCGATCACGACCGCGCACGGGACCGTGACGGTCGGAGGCGAGGCCACGGCCACGGTCGGCAGCCGCGATGACAGCGCGTATTTCAACTACACGGACTACGAGCACAACGCCCTCCGGATGTTCCGGGTGTCGCTGTCCGGCATGTGGCGACCGGTCGAGCGCCTCGCCTTCCTGACGGAGATCCGCTCCGAGAACGCGCAGCGCGTCGTCCCGTACGCGATGTACGTCCGCGTCCGGCCGTGGAAGGGCCGCGCGCTCGACGTCCAGGCCGGCCGCATTCCGCCGGTATTCGGCGCCTTCGCCAGGCGCTCGTATGGCGCCGACAACCCCTTGATCGGCTATCCCCTCGCCTATCAATACCTGACGTCGATCCGGCCCGACGCGGTGCCGTTCACCGCCGACGATCTGCTGTCCATGCGGGCCCGCGGCTGGCGCGCCAGCTACCCGATCGGCGTGACCGTCCCCGGTCCGGGCGTGCCGCTCATCAGCGCGTACCGCTGGGACACCGGCGTGCAGGCCCACGCGACCGCCGGCCCCGTCGAGGGGGCGATCGCGCTCACCAGCGGAACCCTGTCGAATCCACGCGTCACCGATGACAACCGGGGACGTCAGGTTTCGGCCCGCGTCGCCTGGAAGCCCGTGGTGGGCCTGGTCGTCGGCGCGTCGGCCGCGCGCGGCGCGTTCCTGACCACGACGCTCGAGAACGTCGTGGCGACTCTGATCCCCAGGGAGACGCACACGCAGCGCGCGCTGGGGCTCGATGCGGAGTACTCCCGCGCCTACTGGATTGTGCGCGGCGAGCTGGTCGAGAGCCGCTGGCACCTGCCGGGACTGGCGCCGCCACGCATCGACGCGCCCGTGTGGGCCCGCGCCGGCTTCGTCGAAACCCGCTACCGGTTCACGCCCCGGCTCTTCGCGGCCGCCAGGGCGGACCGTCTGACGTTCTCCCGCATTCGCGGCCAGCGCCGGTTTGCCGGCCAGCCCACGCCCTGGGACGCGCCCGTCACCAGGATCGAGGCGGGCGGCGGCATCTACCTGGAGCGCAACCTGACCCTCCGCGTCGTCGCTCAGCGCAACTGGCGGGAGGCCGGCCTGGTCAGGAACCGCACCTTCGTATCCGGTCAGCTCTCCTTCTGGTTCTGATGCGCGCATTCTGTCTGTCGCTTGCGTTCGCCTCATCGCTTGGTGTGGGCGCTGCCGTCGTCTCCCGACCCGCGAACCTCGATCCTCGAACCTCGCCCCTCGCGCCTCACGCCTCGCCCCTCGCGCCTCGCGCGGCGGGCGCCATTCGCGGGCGCGTGGACGTGCGGAGCGCCGGAGCGCTGGAGATGCGACCGGACCCGGGAGGCCTGGGGATGGCGGGCGGGCGCGACCCGCTCGAGCGCCGGCGGAGCGTGGTGTACCTCGAGACCGCGCCGCGCGCGGCCTTCGAAGTGAGTGAAGACCGGCGCGGCCGTCTGGACCAGAAGAACGAGCGCTTCGTGCCGCACGTCCTGGCGATCGTCGCGGGCACGTGGGTGGACTTTCCCAACGACGACCGCACGTACCACAACGTGTTCTCCCTCTCGAAGACGAAGGAATTCAATCTCGGCCGGTACGCCGCCGGGCACTCAAAGGCGGTGCGCTTCGAGCGCCCGGGGATCGTCCGCGTATTCTGCGACATCCATTCGCACATGAGCGCGTTCATTCTCGTGTTCGCGCACCGCTTTTTCGCCATGACCGACGAGGAGGGGCGCTATCGGCTGGACGGCGTGCCGCCGGGCACCTACACGCTGGTGGTGTGGAACGAGACGGCGCGCGGCGATCCGCCCCGGCGCGCGGTGACGATTTCCGAGGCCGGCGGCGACGTGGACGCGGACTTCAGCATCCGATGAACGCCTTCGGCTCGCTCACCAACCGGATCTTCTTCGCCACGGCGCTGCTGGCCGTGCTGTCGATCGGCGTGGCGGTCTACATCGTGAACCGCGCGGTGACCCGGCAGGCCGAGGCGGAACTGGTTCGAGGGCTGGAGGAAGCCGCGGGCCTCGTCGAGGAATACCGCAGCATCCTCTTCGACAACTTCAAGCGCGATGCGCGGATCTTCGCCGAAATCCCCCAGCTGAAAGCGGCCCTTGACACCAGCGATCCCCTGACTGTCCAAGGCGTCGCCAAGGAGTACCAGGGCCAGCTTGGCGCCGATCTGTTCGCCGTCGCGGATCGTCAGGGCCGGCTGCTCGTCAAGCTCGGCGCGGCCGGCGTGCCGGACGCAGCGCTCGGCGCCGCGATGCAATCCGGCGTGACGCGCGGATCGACGACCGCGTTCGCGCAGGAGGGACGAGGCATCCTGCTTGTGACCTCCGTCCCGGTGCCCGACCCGTCGCAGCCCGATCCGCTGGGCACGCTCAGCGTCGGCACGAGCTTCGGCGACCAGCAGGCGCAGCGCTTCAAAACCTTGACCGACAGCGAGATCGCCTTCGGCGTGAACGGCGCGATTCAGGCAGCGACCCTGCCCCGCGACGCGTGGAGCGCGCTGGCCCCGTTGCTGGCGGCCGCCGGAGTGCACAGCCTGACGCTGGGCGGGAACGAGTACCTGGCGATCACGAGGCCCCTGGCCGACGCGGCCGCGACCACGCAACCGATGAGCATCGTCCTGCGCTCGCGGAGCGAGCGGCTTCGTTTCCTGCGCGGCCTCCACACGGCCCTGGCGGCGACGGCGGTGGTCGCGGTGCTGGTCGCGATCCTCCTCAGCTACGGCATCGCGCGCACGGTGACGCGGCCGCTCGGCGCGATTACCTCGACGATGAAGGAGATCGCGGCGAGCGGCGACCTGACGCGGCGGATTCCCGTGCCCGCCGACGCGCGGTGGCAGGACGAGGACGCGCGCCTCCTCGCGACGACGTTCAACTCGATGACCGCCTCCATCGAGAAGTTCCAGAGCGAAGCGGCGCAGCGCGAGCGCCTGTCGTCGCTCGGACGGCTGTCCACGGTCGTCGCGCACGAAATCCGGAACCCGCTGATGATCATCAAGACGTCGCTGCGGACGCTGCGTCGGGAGGACGCCCGCCCCGACCAGGCGACGTCGGCCGCGAAGGACATCGAAGAGGAAATCACCCGCCTGAACCGGATCGTGACGGAAGTGCTGGACTTCGCGCGCCCGATTAAGTTCGACCTGGCGGCGG
>WNFM01262202.1_pt7 | contig 32175 bp, 22 predicted proteins | sample 5400271 | NCBI WGS metagenome assembly WNFM01 (sample SAMN13153352, study PRJNA577476) | soil metagenome | isolation source: 60 cm saprolite on Douglas fir-dominated hillslope | place: USA:California | collected 2013-09-17 | reverse complement strand
GCCGCCGTGATCGCCGCCGTGCCGGTAGCCACCACGACCAGTACCACCATGGTCAGCACTACCGCCGCGCCGATCAATCTGCTGGCCGCCACCTCGCCACCCGGCTCGATCAGCGGCACTGTGACACTGAACCCGGTGAGCACCACCGAATTTGGCGATCTGGCCGCGCGCCAGACGTTCTCGGGCGGTCCCACGGTCACGGTTGGCGCACGCACCGCCGATGCGCTCAATGGCAGCTACACCCTGGCCAACCTGCCGACCGTTGCCCCGCAACTCGGCACCTACAGCGCCACCCTGCCGATCGCACTGACGACGCAGACCAATACCACACCCGGCACCGGCAAATACGCGGTGAGGGCATCGGCAACCGGCTATACGGCGCAGACCAATGCCTCGGTGGATATCAGCACAGCGAATCAGACTGGCATCAACTTCACGCTGATTCCATAAGCTCGCAGCAAGGGCTGGCGATCTTGCCGGCCCACAAATGAAACGGCGCACATGGATGGCAAATGTGCGCCGTTTTTTGTTCTGCCCTGTATGACAGGGCGAATCTCATGAAGCTTTGCAATACGTCAGGCGAACAAGTCGTGTCGATGACCGAGTAAGGTCTGGGGCGCGGTGCCCGTCTGCAGAGGCGACAGCGTCGAATTAATATTGACAGATCTGTCCATAACTGATATCTTTAAGCCATGGTTAGACCTAGAGAGTTCGATCGAGACGAAGCACTGGACCGCGCTACGCGCGCTTTCTGGGCGAAAGGCTACGCCTCGACTTCTACCGGAGATTTGCTCGCTGCCATGAACATCGGGCGACAGAGCCTCTACAACACATTCGGGGACAAACGAAAGCTCTACCTTGAAGTGCTGAAGCGATATCAGCAGGCAAGCAATGCGGGTCACCTGGAGCGTCTGAATGGCGGTGCTTCGCCACTACAGGGAATTGAGGCGCTTATGTTTGGCCTCATTGCCGAAGACGACAGCGTTCGTGCACTCGGATGCATGGGTGTCAACGCTGTCTGTGAATTCGGGACTGCGGACCAAGACCTTGTGATGCTGTGGAGAAAATTGACCCCATGGCTTTTCAAACGCTTGGTCAAACGCATCCGTGAGGGGCAGGACTGCGGAGAGGTTGACCTCACCATCGATGCATGCGAAGCCGCGACCTTCTTGCAGATGACAATGCAGGGCATTCAGCTTGGCGCCCGCGCAGGTGGAGAAGCCAAGAGTCTGCGGGCACAGGCCAGATTTGCAATCAACCGATTAAGACCGCGCTAGGCAGGAAGCTTGGCGTGGATGCTGCTCATCCAATTATGGACTGATGTGTCAAAAATGGAGGTGTTAATTGAACGAGAATCATGAACTGATCGAAAAGGTTGCTATTGTCTTTGGTGGCTCGCGAGGCATTGGCGCGGCCGTAGCAAGGCGTCTGGCAAGAGAGGGGGCCAATGTCGCGATAACCTATGTTTCGGCGCCTGTGCGGGCGGCCGAAACGGTTGCAACAATCGAAGCCAGCGGGCGAACTGGCCTTGCAATCAAGGCCGACAGCGCGGACCCAGCAGCTATCAAAGCAGCTGTCGCGCAGACCGTGGAGCACTTCAGAAAACTGGATATTGCGGTTGTCAACGCGGGCATCTTGCTGCATGGCGACGTCGCGACTGTGAGCGTGGAAGATCTCGACCGCATGCTCAATATCAACGTGCGTGGGGTCTTTCTCGCCATCCAGGCCGCGGCGGCGCGTCTCACTGAAGGTGGCCGGATCATTACGATCGGCAGCAACACGGCAGTGCGAAGCGGATACCCGGGCGCGAGCGTTTACTCAATGACGAAGGCTGCAGTTGCCGTCATGGTGAAAGGTATTGCCATTGACCTGGCCAGCCGTGGCATTACAGTCAACAACATTCAACCCGGGCCAACTGTAACGGACATGACGGTCGATCTTATCGAGATGATCAAGCCGCTTATTCCGCTTAAGCGCGCCGCAGATCCGGACGAGATTGCCGGTCTGGTCGCCTATCTCGCCCGCAAGGAGTCCGGCTACATGACCGGCTCCAGTCTCACCATCGACGGTGGTCTGGCGCTATGACTGTCCGGTGACCTGATTTATCGTTTGGGTCGGCATTTTAGGCATTTTTGCCCGGAAAGGCGCGCCAATGCTGGACTTTGCCTTTTTAAACGAGGTGCAGCTCAGCCCTGCTTGAGCGCCCCCGCCAGTTGCGGGAGCACGCGTGCTTTCAGTTCGGCGCGCGTGCGGATCGCCTCGGCGGTGCGTTGCGCTTCGCGCAGCGCATCCGGCGGCAGATTGGCTTTGACCCAGGCTTCAAGGTCGTCGGCGATCGCCACTTCGTTTGCGCTGCGGACGATGGCCGCGAAATAGCGGTTGCGTTCAAAGCCGTTGATCGAGTTCAGCAAGGCGGCGCCATTCTGCTTGGCGAAGACCCAGGCCATATCGACATGCTCGCTGCCGGCGACTTCGGCAAGCACGCGCGTGGTGACCAGGGGAGGCAGGGTGGTGGACAAGGACAAGGGCAGACTCTGCGCAGCCAGCTTGGGATCGGCGGCGCTGTTCATGGCCGCGAAATAGCGGAATTTTTCTTCGCTGCTGATTGCTTTCGCCGCGAGCTGGCCGAGCGCGTCATAGGTCGCCTGGTCGGCATAGCGGCCGGCAATGCGCGGAACCACATCGGCCAACGACGGCGGCAGGCTGGCCGGGTCTGCCAGCAGGCGCTGGAATCGTGCGCGCGCTTCGACGATCACGGCTTCGTCGCCGAATTCGCCGAGCGTGCGCAGGATCCTTGAACGCAGTTGCCGGGTTTCGATGGTATCGCCGCCGCGCTCATCCCAGCCCAGTTCCTTGAGCTTGGGCTGCAGCAGGCCGATGGCGAATTTGCGCAACTGCGGGCGCACCGTCTCGCCGGCACTCAGGCGATCGAGCGAATTCAGATCGTCCAGCATTTTGTCCCAGATCGCGAGCCGCGGCTCGTTACCCAGCTTGGCGATCAGGTTCAGGTAGCTTGCCACCGGCAGGCGATTGCCGGCCACCATCGCCCAGGTATCGGACAGCACTTTAAGGCGCGCGGTATCGGCAAGTTTCGGCAATTGTGCCGACAAGGCATCGAACAAAGCGGGTGCGTATTGCACGCGGTAATAACCGACGCTGAGCGGATCGACCAGCAGCGTTTCGGCGCATCCGGGGCGAGTGACAGTGGTACTACGCGTTTTCAGCAATACGTAATCCGCCTTGCCGGCGGCGGAAGTATCGGCCGCCGCATTGACCGTGCCGAGTTGCACGGGGATATTCCACAGGCGCTCGCCGGGCTCGTCGCCGTCGATTTTGAATTGCTCCTGCGTGAGCGTGATCTTGCGCATGCCGACGCCCTTGGCCCCCTTGGTCATTTCGCAACGCGCATCGATTTTTACCACCGGGAAGCCCGGCTGCGTGATCCACATCGAGGCGATGTCGGCGACCGGCTTGCCCGATGCATTGGCCAGCGCCGTCCACAGGTCGGCGGTGGTGGTGTTGGAATATTTATGCTTGGCCATATAGGCGCGGATGCCGTTGCGGAAGGTATCTTCGCCGAGGTAGGTTTCGAGCATGCGCAGGAAGGATTGCCCCTTCTGGTAGGTGATCGCATCGAAGGCATCGGTGGCCTGGCTTTCGTTGGCGATATCGCGCTGGATCGGGTGCGAAGTACGGCGCGCGTCGAGGTTCATCGCGGTTTCGCGGGCGCCATTGGCGCGCAGCCAGACATTCCAGTCCGGGTTGAATTTGGCGGTCGCCTTGGTCGCCATCCACGAGGCGAAGCCTTCGTTCAGCCACAGATTGTCCCACCAGGCCATGGTCACCAGGTCGCCGAACCATTGATGCGCCATTTCGTGCGCGGCGATGCCGAACGAGCGCTGGCGCGTGGCGTCCGGGCTTTTCTTCGGGTCGTAGAGCAGGGTGGCTTCGTTGTAGACGATGCCGCCCCAGTTTTCCATCGCGCCGCCGTAACCGCCGGGTGTGGCGATCTGGTCGAGTTTGGGCAGCGGGAAAGGCACGTCGAAATAATCGTTGTAGTAATGCAGCAGATCCTTGCTCGATGCCAGCGCGTAGGCGGCCGCGTCCTGCTTGCCCTCGGTGGTGACGATGCCGATTTCAACCCCGTCCTGGCTGCCGACCAGGCGCTCCAGCTCGCCGGCGACCAGCACGATCAGATAGCTCGCCATCTTCGGTGTGGTGCCGAAAGTGGTGCGCTGCAGGCCGCTCGCGAGCATTTCCTGTTTGCGGATCGGCGTGTTCGAATACGCCTTGAAGTTGGCGGGCAGATCGACCGAGAGCGTGAACTTCGCGCGGAACACCGGCTCGTCCCAACTCGGCAACATGCGACGCGCATCGGCGGCTTCCATTTGCGTACCGAGCAGCACTTTTTGCCCCGAGGCTGTCGGGTATTTGTCGTAGTACAGCCCCTTCGGCCCGCGATTGATGAGGCCGCGATAGCTGAGGCTCAGCGCGTATTGGCCCGGTTTCAACGGCGCGGCCAAGGTAAAGCTGAGCGTCTGCTGGTCCTTGTCGATCATCGGTGTCAGCGTCTGGCTGGCAATGCCTTTGCCGGCAAGCATGGCTGCATCGACCTCGATGTTCAGGGCGTTCATCATCAGTTTCGAGGTCGTCTTCAGCACCTGGATGTTGATGGTTTCCTGGCCGCTCAAGGTGAAATTGACGATATCCGGCACCACATGCACGGTGTAGTCGATGGGCACCACGTCCTTGGGCAGCTTGCCGGGGGTGGCGGCGAAGGAAAACGGGGCTTCGGCCTGCGCCGCCGTGAGCGCAAACGGCGTGGCGGCAAGGATAAGAACCTGGACAAGAATCGACAGCGGGCGATTGAGACGCATCATGATGGCGGGCTTCCCTGTGGTCGGCGAGGTTTGCAGATGAATCAGACGGCAGGCAGCGCACTGGCCAGCTGCGGCAGGACCCTGGCCTGCAATCTGGCGCGGGTGCGGATCGCATCGCCGGTGCGTTGCGCCTCGGTAAGGGCGTCGGGCGGCAACTTGGCTTTGACGAAGGCTTCCAGATCGTCGGCCACTGCGGCATCGACCGAGGTTTCGACGATCGCGGCAAAGTAGCGATTGCGTTCGAAGCCATTGATGGTGCCCAGCAGAGCCGTGCCGTTCTGCTTGGCAAAAGTCCAGGCCTGATCGATATGTTCATTGGCGGCCACGACGGAGAGTACGCGATTGGTCACCAGTGGCGGCAGGGTGGTCGACAGCGAGAGCTTGAGCGACTGTTCCGACAGCTTGGGATCGAGCGCCGAACTCATGGCAAAGAAATAGCGAAATTTCTCTTCACTGTTGAGCGCCTTGGCGGCCAGCGCGCCCAGCGCATCATAAGTCGCCTGGTCCGCATAGCGGCCGGCGATATGGGTCACCACATCGGCCAGCGCCGGCGCCAGGCTGGCGGGCTCGGCCAGGAAACGCTGGAAGCGGCTGCGGCCTTCGGCGATCACGGATTCATCGCCGAAGTCGGCAAGCACGCGCAGGATGGCGGTGCGCATCTGGCGGATCTCGGTCGAATCGTCCGCACGCTCGTCCCAACCGAGCTGCCTGGATTTGAGCTGCAGCAGATTGATGGCGTAGCGGTGCAGTTGCGCGCGGGCCGCGCTGCCGGTGCTGAGTCGGTCGAGCGAACGCAGATCTTTGAGCAGTTCTTCCCAGACGGCGAGGCGCGGCTCATTGCCAAGCTGGCCGGCGAGTGCCAGGAAGCTGGTGACCGGCAGGCGGTTGCCCGCCACCATCGCCCAGGTATCGGACAGCAGCTTGAGGCGGGTGCTATCGTTCAGGGTCGTAAATTGTCCGGCGAGCGTGGCAAACAGGGCCGGCGAATACTGCACGCGGTAATAGCCGACACTATCGGGATCGATCACCAGGGTGTCGCTGCAACCGCGCCGCGTAATGGTGGTGCTGTGCGATTTCAGCAAGACGTAGTCCGGCTTGGCCGCGGTGCTGCCGACGGCGCCGATCTGCACGGGAACGTTCCACAGGCGATTGCCGGGTTGCTCGTCGCCGACCTTGAACTGTTCCTGGCTGAGCGTGATCTTGCGCTGGCCTGCTGCACAGATCGCATCGACTTTTACCACCGGGAAACCCGGCTGCGTGGTCCAGTCCGAGGCAATCTTGCCGACCGGCTTGCCCGATGCCTTGGCCAGGGCCGCCCATAGATCGGCGGTCGTGGTATTGCCGTACTGGTGCTTGGCCATATAGGCGCGGATACCCTGGCGGAAGGCGTCCTCGCCCAAATAGGTTTCAAGCATGCGCAGGAATGATTGGCCCTTCTGGTAGGTGATGACATCGAAGGCGTCGGTGGCCTGGCTTTCATTGGCGACCGACTGCTGGATCGGATGCGTGGTCTTGCGCGCATCGAGGCTCATCGCCGCTTCGCGCTCGCCATTGGCGGCCAGCCACACGCGCCAGTCGGGATTGAATTTATCGGTGGCCTTGGCTGCCATCCACGAGGCGAAGCCCTCGTTCAGCCACAGGTTGTCCCACCAGGCCATGGTCACCAGGTCGCCGAACCACTGATGGGCGGTCTCGTGGGCGATGATGGAATAGGCGCGCTGCTTGGTCGAGTCCGGGTTCTGCTTGGGGTCAAACAACAGATTGGCTTCGTTGTAGACGATGCCGCCCCAGTTTTCCATCGCGCCGCCGAAGCCGCCTGGCGTGGCGATCTGGTCGAGCTTGGGCAGGGGGAATTTCACCCCGAAGTAATCGTTGTAGTAGCGCAGGATCTGCTGGCTGGCGCTGAGCGCATAGGCGGCTGAACCTTGCTTGCCCTCGGTGGTGACGATGCCGATTTCGATACCGTCCTGGGTACCGGTCGTGCGCTCCAGTTCGCCGGCCACCAGCACCAGCAGATAGCTCGACATCTTCGGTGTGGTGGCAAAGTTGACGCGCTGCAGGCCGCCGGCCAGCTTCTCCGTCTTGGTGATGGGCGTATTCGAAAACGCCTTGAAGTTGGCGGGCAGATCGACCGATAGCGTGAACCGGGCGCGGAACACCGGTTCATCCCAGTTCGGCAGCATGCGGCGCGCGTCGGTCGCTTCCATCTGCGACCCAAGCAGCACTTTCTCGCCCGTGGGCGAGGGGTATTTATCGTAATACAGGCCCACCGGGCCGCGATTGATCACGCCGCGATAGGCAATGTCCAAGGTGTAACGCCCCGGTTTCAGCGGCTGGGCGAGCGCAAAGCTGAGCGTCTGCTGGTCCTTGTCGATCATCGGCGTCAATTTCTGTTCCGCGATGCCCTTGCCGCTGAGCGTGGCGGAATCGATTTCGATCTCCAGTACATTCAGCATGATCTTCGAGGCGGTTTTCAGCACCTCGATGTTGATCGTTTCCCTGCCGCTCAAGGTGAAATCGGCGAGGTTGGGTATCACATGCACGGCGTAATCGAGTGGCACCACATTTTTGGGCAGCTTGCCGGGGGTGGCCGTGAACGAGAACGGCGCTTCGGCATGGACTGTCAGCGCAGCGGCAGACAATGCGGCGGCAAGAATCAGACGGCATACAGGCATCATGGCGAGCGGCTTCCGGGGAGTTTAAACAGGGCCAAAGGCAGGAAAAAAGCAACCGGCAGTGTAATGTATTCGGCGCTCAAGTTTGCGGGCGCTGTGTAACGACTCGTGTCTGCTGCAGGACCACCAAGGCGATCCCGCCGATGATGGCGGTTGCGGCGATGGCGAGACGCAGGGTAAGCGCCTCGCCCAACAGCAAAATGCCGCCGAGGGCGGCGAGCACCGGGACGCTGAGTTGCACGGTAGCGGCCGTGGTCGCGTCGAGGCCCCGCAATGCGGTGTACCAGATCGCATAACCCATGCCCGAGGCGACAGCGCCCGAGGCAATCGCATAGGCGATGCCGGCGGCATCGACCGTCGTCGAGCTCAAGCTGAGAACGCTGACCAGCAGTGCAAACGGTACCGCGCGCAGGAAATTGCCGGCCGTCACTGTCGTTGCATCGCCGGCGCCTTTGCCGCGCAGCGAATAGACGCCCCAGGCGATGCCGGCGGCAATCATCAATCCTGCACTGCGCAAGGGGGGCGCACTCAGTCCGGGCAGGAGCAGACCGACCAGGCCCAGCAAGGCGCAGAGCAGCCCCAGTATTTGCAGTGGACGCAGCCGTTCGCCTTTGTACAGGCCGTAACTAATCATGCTGGCCTGCACCGCGCCGAACAACAACAGGGCGCCGGTCGCCGCCGGTAGCTGAAGATAGGCAAACGAAAAGCAGGCGGCGTAGGCGAACAGTGCGAAAGCGGATATCCAGTTGCCGGAGGCGCCCACCGGCGCCTGCCGCAAGCGCACGATCCACCACAGCGCCATCGCGCCGCTGACGAGGCGTATCGAAGTAAAGCTGGCGGCGTCGATACCGCTCTGTTTCAGCGCGGCGCGACACAGCAGGGAGTTGCCGGCGAAAGCGATCATCGCCAGCAGGGTCAGCAAGGCGATCCGCGAGCTGGACATCATGCCCGCGCCGGGCCGCCTGCCACTTGCGGAATCAACGCGGCGCCATCCCCAAATGCTTCGCAAAAAAGGCTTCAATCATGCGATCGCGATGCATCTTGTTGGCGCGGGTGGCGAAGCCGTGTTTGGCGCCGGGGTAGGTCATCAGTTCAAACAGCACGCCGCGCGACGTCAGGTCGCTGATCAGACGGGTGGAGTTGGTAAACAGCACATTGTCGTCGGCCATGCCATGCAGCAACAGCAAAGGTGAACGCAGGCCGCCCAGGTGCGCGAATACGCCGCTTTGCTTATAGCCTTCGGCATTTTCCTTGGGGTCGCCGAGGTAGCGTTCGGTGTAGTGGGTGTCGTACAACTGCCAGTCGGTAACCGGGGCACCGGCCACGCCGGCGGCGATGCGGTCCGAACCGGCCGCCAGCAGACTCACGGCCATATAGCCGCCGTAGCTCCAGCCGAATACGCCGATGCGCTTGCCGTCGACAAAACTCTGCTTGTTCAGCCAGTCGATGCCGGCCAGTTGATCGTCGACCTCGACGCCGCCGAAGTGACGATACAGGGCGTCGGCAAAGCGGCGTTCGCGTCGCGCTGAGCCGCGGTTATCGATGCTGAACACGATATAGCCTTGCTGCGCCATGTACTGTTCAAACAATCCGCCCCATTTGCGCGCCACCACCTGCACTGTCGGGCCGCCGTAGACGTAGACGAACACCGGGTAACGCTTGGCGGGATTGAAGCCGGCGGGCTTGATCATCGAGTACTGAAGCATCTGTCCGTCCGCAGCGGGCAGGGTGCCGAATTCCATGGGCAGATGCGTGGCCAGATACGGTGCATAGGGATGCTGGTCATTGAGCTCGTTATGCTCAAGCCAGGTCAGCAGTGTCCCGTCGGTGCGGCGGATGCTGACTTGCGGCGGCGTGTTCGGATCCGACCAGGCATCGACATACAGCTCGCCATGTTCGGCGAATTTCGCGTCGTGCCAGCCATCGGCCTGGCTGATGCGCCTGGGGCGATCGGCGCTGCCGCCATCCAGGGCCAGGGCATAGATCTGCTTGTCGATAACGGCATCGCGGTTCGAATGCACGTAGACGCGGCCCGCCTTCTCATCCACCGCAAGGAGATTGTCGATTTCCCAGTCGCCGCCGGAAATGGCATGCAGCAGTTTGCCGTTGAGGTCATACAGGTAAAGATGCTTGCGCCCGCTGCGTTCCGAGGCCCAGATGAAGGCGTCGCGTTTCTCCAGGAAGCGCAGATCGGCATTGAGATTGACCCAGGTCTTCGAGGTTTCGCTGAGCAGGATGCGCTGCACCAGCGTGGCGGCATCGACCGACACCAGGTCCAGGCGCTGCTGGTTGCGGGCCTCGCGCTGGTAGACCAGCTGCTTCGAATTCTTGCTCCAGTCGGCGCGCACCAGGTAGATGTCGCTGTCCGGGCCCAAGTCCACGGGTCGGATGCTGCCATCGGCAAGTGCGACGATGGCCAGCGATACCAGCACGTTCTTCTCCCCGGCATAGGGGTAGCGCTGCTCGACGACCTCGGTGCGGTCGGCATAGATCTCGAAGCGGCGCGCGACCGGCACCGGCGCCTCGTCGAAACGCTTGAAGGCAATGGCGGAATCGTCCGGCGCCCACCAGTAACCGCTGGTCTGCGCCATTTCTTCCTGGGCGACGAATTCGGCTTCGGCATTGTGGATGGTGCCGGCGCCGTCCTTGGTCAATTGGCGCTCGACGCCGGTCGCGATATCCACCACGTACAGGTTCTGGTTGCGCACGAACGAGACATACCTGCCCCTGGGCGATACCTTGGGGTCGATCACATTACCGGTCGCGATGCGCCGTCCCTTGTCCGACTGCGCAACATCGACCAGGTAAAGGTCTCCGGCCAGCGGCACCAGCAGGCGCTTGCCGTCCGGCGACCAGCTGTAATCGATAATGCCGCGAAAGCTGGCGGTGCGTTCGCGTTCGCGGCGTGCCTTTTCCTGATCCGAAATCTGCTCGCTCGGCTTCAGCAGTTTTGAATCGACCAGGCGGCGCATGGCCTTGTCGTGCAGGTTGAACTCCCACAAGTCGAGCTGGAATTGATCGTCGTCGCGGCCGCGCAGAAATGTGACCCGGGTTCCGTCCGGCGAAATCTTTACCTTGCGCGGACTGGCGCCGGAAAGTGCGGGATCGGCGTGCAGCCGTTCAATGGTCAGGCGTTCGGCGAAAGAGGGCGGGGTGGCGATAAGCAACAAAGGCAGGAGCAATGAAACGAACAATGCGCGCATGGAATTTTCGATCGGTTGTGATGCGTGGGAAAGGGGTTCGGTTGCAGCGACTGCAGATTATGAACGTAAAAAACCCGCGGAAGAATCCGCGGGTTTTTTTACCATGAACTGCCGGACGCTTACTTGAAGGTATAGGTTGCGGTGGTGTAAATAAAACGTCCGCGTACATCCGTGTAGCTCAGGTCATAGCTGCCGACAAAGCCGGCGCCGTAGTTGGTATACGGCGGATTCTGGTCGAACAGGTTCTTGATGCCCAGCGTGAGTTTCAGCGCCTTGAAGCCCGTATACACGAGCTGCGAATCATAAGTTTCATACGGCGCCACTTGACGCGGAGTCACGCTGGCGGGCTGAAGGCTGGTGCGCAGATCGTCGTAGCCCACCTGGAAATTTTCCGACACGCTGGCGATCCACGGGCCGGTTTCCCAAACCACGCTGGCGGTATGGCGCCAGCGCAGAGCCACACCGATTCCCAAGGCGGATGGACGGTTAATGGCGGACGTGTAAGTGCCGTCAAGGTTTTGTTGTGTTGAGGATGCGCCCCCTAATATCGAGGTCAATGCCCGCCACATTGGTTTTGCCAAGATTGGTCAAGGACTGATCAATGCCGATAATCGGGCCGACACCGCTGGGATTGCCATCCGGTGGTCCGCGACGGATATAGCTTGCGTATTTGACGGGATCGCCCAGAATAGTCGCGGTCGAGATGCCGGTGCGAATCACGTCCTTGACTTCAACAGTCCAGAAATCAACGCCAAGATAGAAGTCCCTGGTGGGCTCAAACACAAAACCCAGCGTTGTCGATTTGGATTTTTCCGGCTTCAGGGAAGAATTGCCGCCGCCGATGGTGACAAATTGCGTGCTGCAATCGATGAGACCCGTCGTACCGATGGGGCAACGAATCAAGTCGCGACTGCCATTTGTCGTGATACCGCGTGCTTCGGGTTGGTAAAGATCAATCAGGGTTGGTGCACGGAACCCGGTACCGATTGACCCGCGCACAAGGAACGTATCCGTCGCGGTCCAGCGAATTGAGCCTTCCGGATTGACGGTGTTGCCGACGCGCTGATAATTGTCATAGCGGACTGCTGCGTCCGCTTCGAGGTTCTTAAGAATCGGTATGTTTACTTCCGTATATGCAGATTCAACGTTTCGCGTGGCGGAAACAGGGACGCCGGCAGCGCCGAAACCAGACACCAGGAATTGCTTGTTCGCATCGGAGGGCGCCAGATCAAGTTTTTCCTTGCGGAATTCCGCACCCAGGGAAATCGACATCATCCCGGCAGGCAATTGGTAAAGCTCGTGCGTGCCTTTGGCGTAGGCGCTGGTGATCGAAGTCTTGTTGACGAACCACGGCCCATTGTAATTGCTGGCCATGGCGGCTGCCAGGGCGTTTGGATCAGTCGTCGCGCCGAATGGGTTAATTACACCGGTATTTAGCAAATTGAGATACTGATTGGTCAGTGCCCAACCTTGCTTCAAGGTCTCGGTGATTTTATTTTGGGAGTAGAGCACGCCGCCATCGTAATCCCAGCCCATGGCATCACCGCGCAAACCGGCAACGACGCGCGAATTGTCGGCGACGTCTTCAGTCTTCCTCACGCCAGTCGGGATGGAGCGAAAGAGAAGTACGAGCGGCTGTCCGGTGAGTCCATTGGCGGTGGCAAAGGCAGTTGGATAATAGGGACTCGAAGGAGGCAATAAGGCCCAAGCACCGCCAATCAACGGATTAAGCTGGGCAGTAAAGGCGGGATACTGCGTATTGATGAGATTGGTAAGTGAAGCAATATAGGGATGTCCCGCCGGCAACGCCGCACCATTGATCAGCACATGCTGGGTTGTATTGAGCGTTTTATTGCGCGTAAAGTTGCTCTCGACATAACCTTCAACTGCGCTGGAGATGTTTATCCGCCCATTGAACGATACGTTTGCCTGTTTGCTGTCCGGCTGCAGGGCAATATAGGGCGCATTGTCGTAGCGGCAGAGACCTGTCGGACCGCTGGGCTGCAGGGGCGACACTTGCGAATATGGACCGCAATTGGGGAAGGTGGGGCTCCGCAGTGCGCCGCTGGGTAAGCGTACATTGGCGGGGAACGATGTTGTACTGAGTTTATCGAGTAGTTGTTCCCCCACATTCAGATTGCGTGCGAATGAACGATCTGAACCAAAAATGGGTTTGGTGTACTGATAGCCCGCACCAAAGTTGACGTTGTAACGATCCTTGGCCATATCGCCAAAGCCGGCAAAAATTGACGCCTTGCCCTCATCACCGCCACCTGGACGTGTTGGCGCACCGTAGGTTCCGCTGACCTCCACACCCGTGTAGTCCTTGCGCAGGATGAAGTTCACCACGCCGGCAACAGCATCGCTGCCGTAAACCGCCGAGGCGCCATCTTTCAGGACTTCAAGTCGGTCAATGGCATAGATGGGAATGGTATTGATGTCGACCGCCGACGAGCCGCCGGATGGCGCGCCGCGGCGTCCATTGATCAGAACCAAGGTTCTTGCAGAACCCAGACCGCGCAGCGAAATCAAGGTGGCCGAGCTGGCGCCACCCTGACCACCGCCGGCACCACTATTGGCTACGCTGGAACTGCCGAGAGCAGAAGTGGCAGAAATCGACCTCAGCAATTGTTCTACGTTGGATGCACCCGTACGTTCGATATCGTCTCGCTTCAGTACCAGCACCGGCAGGGCAGTTTCGCCATCGATGCGCTTGATCGACGAGCCGGTTACTTCAACTTTTTCCAGTTTCTGCGGTGCAGATTCCGCAGTCTGGGCAAATATAGGTGTCGCCAGCAACAGCGAGGACGACAGGCCGCCACCGAGCGCGAGCGCCAGTGCCTTTCTCATGGGTTTTTCCGCAAACATAGTTTTACGCCTCTTGGTGGATGGAAGAATGGGCAAGTATTTTTTTGATTTAGGCAATTCAACCCCGAGCGATTACTCTGACCGGCGAACAAAAAGTCGTCGCGCGTAAATTCCGGTGAAAAGGTCCAGCGAAAAAGGAAATGATTTGAAGCGACGGGGAGTGCAAGGCCCCCGAAGAAAATCAGATTTTTTATTGTTGGCGCAGCATTACAAAGCAGCAACATTTATGCCATATGCCGGCAATATTCAAGTTTGACTTAAGTCAATTTTTCGAGGACTGTTGCACAGATAAAACAGCTTGTTCCGCCATGTGGTCCGAATTGCCAAAACCAGGGTGGGTTGCTGTTCATTGGCAGCCTTAAATGGAAGTCGGTTGGCATGGTTGCGCTTCAAATTCGATGGTTGCCACAGTTGTCCCGCCGATTGGTTCCTGAATTTGGTCACGCGCTATACTGGAACAGGGAGTTTCTTAAATGACTCGCCGGTTATAAAGCTGCCAAGCGCAATCAAGACAAGAAAATTGGCAAACATGAAGGCGCCCTTGCGCGGTTGAATGCAGTGCGCATAAAGCGCGCGGAAGGGTATGTTGAACGCAAGCGAATGTTGCGGCTCGAATTCGCACATGCAAACATCCGTTCTATTGGCGGCGTTCGTTTTCGCAGTCGGTTCTCGTTGCCGGAACAATGACATTTCAAGATGTAACATTGATTTAGATACAACTGTGTTTCTATATAATTTGCGCCGACGTTTGCGCTCCGTGGCCGCCAACAGCGGGAACGTGTTCCGCGTTGCAGATGTCTCTATATTGATGTGCGTTGGGCGATCGATGAAACAGGCAAGGGCTCTTGGATGAAAAAGAAGGTAATTTACGGCGCTATTGCCGTGTTCGCGATTGGCGGTACCGGCTGGCTGATCCTCGCGCGCAGTGCCGCGCAGAGCAGCAGCGGCAGGGAGGCGCCGCCCGTGACGGTGACGACGACTATCGTGCTGAAGCAGGATGTGCCGGTAAGCCTGGAGGCGATCGGCACGGTGGCCTCGCTGAATGTCGTCGATGTGCGGCCGCAGACCAGCAATATGATCGCCACCGTGCACATCAAGGAAGGACAGTTCGTACGCAAGGGCGATTTGCTGTTTTCCCTGGATGATCGTGCCGACCGTGCCAACCTCGAGAAGGCGCAGGCGCAACTGGTGCGCGACCAGGCAACGTTGAGCGATCTGGAACGGCAGCTGAAACGCAGCCAGGATTTGCTTGCCAAGAATTTCATCTCTCAAAGTTCGCTCGATACCGTGTTCAGCCAGGTCGAGGCGCAACGTGCGGCGGTCCAGTCCGATCGCGCGGCGATTCACGGCGCCGAAGTGGCCCTGAGTTACGACACCATTCGTTCGCCGCTGAGCGGCCGCGCCGGCGGCATCGCCATTTTCGCGGGCAGCGTCGCGCAGCCCGCCACTACCCTGGTCACGATTGCGCAGATCGACCCCATCGCCGTCAGCTTTACCCTGCCCGAGGCGCAGTTGCAGCCGGTGCTCAATGCCAACCGCAAGGGCGTGGTAACGGTGAGCGCATTGATCCCGGGAGTGGCGGTGCCATTGCAAGGCCGCTTGAATTTCGCGCCAAGGCCACTTTCGCCAATGCCGATATGGCGTTGTGGCCGGGCCAGTACGTTACCAGCCGCATCAACGTCGGCTCGATCGAGGGGGCGATGGTGGTGCCGCAGGCGGCGGTTATCACCAATACCACCGGCAAGGTGATTTACCTGGTCGATGCTGCGGGCAGCGCGCAACTCAAGAAAATCGACGTGATTCATGAATTCGACGGCAGCGCCGTGGTCAAGGGCGTTACTGCCGGTGACCGCGTGGTGGTTGAGGGCAAGCAGAACCTGCGGCCGGGACAGAAAGTTCGCGAGGCGCAAAGCGCAGGCGCCGCCACGAAGGGCGGGAAGGACGGGAGCAATCCCGCAGCGGCTGAGAAGCGTCCATGAACATTTCCGAGCTGTGCATACGCCGCCCGGTAATGACGGTATTGCTGAGCATTTCCCTGGTGGTGGCGGGGGTGCTGGCGTATTCGAAAATCCCGGTGGCGGCCCTGCCGAGCTATAACACCCCGGTGATCAATGTCAGTGCGCAACTGCCGGGCGCCGCGCCCGACACGATGGCCTCGTCGGTCGCCTTGCCGCTGGAAAAACAGTTTTCCACCATCGCCGGCTTGAACGTCATCAGTTCGACCAACACGCTGGGCAACACCTCGCTGACGCTGGAGTTCGACCAGTCGCGCGATATCGATGCAGCGGCAGTCGATGTGCAGGCGGCGCTGCTGCGCGCGCAGCGCTCGCTGCCGATCGAGATGACGCAGCTGCCCTCGTATCGCAAGGTCAATCCGGCCGATGCACCGATCCTGTTCCTGGCGATGACCTCGCCGTCGATGAAACTGTCGGAACTGAACGACTATGCCGAAAACCTGATTTCGCCCAGTCTTTCCACCATCGACGGCGTGGCGCAGGTCACCGTCAACGGCCAGAAGCGCTTTGCGGTGCGCATCAATGCCAATCCGGACTTGCTGACGCAGCGCAACCTGACTTTCGAGGACCTGGCCAATGCGGTGCGCAATGCCAATGCCAATTCGCCGGTCGGGGTGCTGGACGGACCGCGCCAGACCCTGACCATCCAGGCCAATGCGCAAATGGCCTCCGCCGCCGAATTCGCCGACATTGTGATCGCCAGCCGCAACGGCGCGGCGGTGCGCCTGCGCGAAGTCGCCACGGTGGAGGACAGCTTCGAGTCCGTCAAAACCGCCGGCAGCTATAACGGCGAGCGCGCCATTGTGCTGCTGGTGCAGCGCCAGCCGAATGCCAATACGGTTGCCACCGTCGATGCGATCCGCAAGCTGATTCCGCGCCTGCGCGCGCAGATGCCGACATCGATCAATCTCAACCTGGTCAACGATCGCTCGGTATCGATACGCGCAGCCCTGCACGACGTAAACATCACTCTCGGGCTGACCGTAGTGCTGGTGGTGCTGGTGATTTTCATGTTCCTGCGCCGCGCCGCCGCCACCTTGATTCCGGCGGCGACGCTGCCGATCTCGATCATCGGCGCGCTGTCGCTGCTGTACTGGCTGGGCTACACCATCGACAACGTTTCCCTGCTGGCCATTACCCTGGCGGTCGGGTTGGTGGTCGACGACGCCATCGTGGTGATCGAGAACATCGTGCGCCATATCGAGCTCGGCGAGTCGCCGCTATCGGCTGCGCTGCTGGGCGCGAAGGAAATGGGCTTCACCATCATTTCCATCTCGGTGTCCCTGGTCGCGGTGTTCATTCCCATTTTCTTCATGCCAGGTGTGATCGGCCTGTTGTTCCATGAGTTCGCGGTGGTGGTCTCGCTGTCGGTGCTGGTGTCCGCCGTGGTGTCGCTGACCCTGGTGCCGATGCTGTGCAGCCGCTTTTTGCCTGCCAGCGGCCATGGCGAGGAAGGCCGCATCGGTCATTTTTTCGAGGCCGCTTTTCTCAAGCTGCAAAACGCTTATGCGCGCACGCTCGATGTTGCGCTTGACCACCGGCCCGTCGTGCTGATCGTGGCCATCGGTACCCTGATCCTGACCGCGCTGCTATTCGTGAATATCCCCAAGGGGTTTTTCCCGCAGGAGGATATCGGCCAGATCAGCATCAGTACCGAAGCCGCAGAGGACATCTCCTTCCCGGCCATGCTGGCCCTGCAGGACCGCGTGGCCGAGGCCATTCGTGCCGACCCGAACATTGCCGACGTCACATCATTTACCGGCGGTGGCGGCAATACGCAGAATACCGGTCGAATGTTCGTGAACCTGAAGCCGCGCGGCGAGCGTGTATCCATGGATGAAGTGGTCAACGGCCTCAGGCGCAAGACCGGCACCATCCCCGGCATCGCGGTGTACATGCGCCCCATCCAGAACCTGCAACTCGGCGGCAGACCCAGCAAATCGCAATACCAGTACACCCTGCAAAGCGTGTCATCGGATGCGCTCAGCGACTGGGCAGGGCAATTGCAGGACCGCCTGCGTGCCGAGCCGCAGTTCCGCGACGTGACCAGCGATTCGCAGAATCGCGGCCTGCAGGCCAGCCTGCGCATCGACCGCGACAAGGCCAATTTGCTCGGGGTGCAGATGCAGGATGTGCGTACCGCCCTTTACGATGCTTTCGGCGATCGCCAGGTATCGACCATTTACTCGCCGGCCAACAGTTATCAGGTGATCCTGGCGGCGCTGGGTGAATACCGGCAGTTCGAAGCCGCCCTGGGCAAGATCAATTTTCGCGGCAAGAGCGGCGCCCTGGTGCCCATGTCCGCCTTTGCCACGGTGGATCGTACCGTCGGGCCGACCGCCGTGAATCATCAGGGCCAGTTGCAGGCCATCACGCTGTCGTTCAATTTGGCGCCCAATGTTCCACTGGGCAATGCCACCAAGCGCATCGACGAAATCAGCCGTGAGATGAAAATGCCCTCATCGATCATCGCCAGCTATGGCGGCGACGCGGCGGTGTTCCAGGACTCGCAATCCGGACAGGCCATCCTGCTGGTGGTGGCGATCCTGGTCATCTATGTACTGCTCGGCGTTTTGTATGAAAGCTATATTCACCCGCTGACGATTCTTGCCGGTCTGCCTTCGGCAGCGGTCGGTGCCTTGCTGACGCTGACCCTGTTCGGCAAGGATCTGACCCTGATCGCCACCATCGGCATCCTGATGCTGATCGGCATCGTCAAGAAAAACGCCATCATGATGATCGACTTCGCCTTGCAGGCGCAGCGCAACGAAGGCATGGCGCCGGCCGAGGCCATTCGCCAGGCCTGCGTGCTGCGCTTCCGGCCCATTCTGATGACGACTCTGGCTGCGCTGATGGGCGCCTTGCCGATCGCGCTGGGACTCGGCGCCGGCGCGGAACTGCGCCAGCCGCTGGGACTGGTGGTCGTCGGCGGCCTGATTTTTTCTCAGGTCATCACGCTCTACATCACGCCGGTGATTTATCTGTATCTGGATCGCTGGAGCGGCCGCGGGCCGCAGGTGTTGCCTGGCGACATCGAAGAGCCTGTGCAGCAGCCGGCGACAGTCCCCAAGGCGAAGAAGCATCTTGCGGCGGCCGAATAAGGTATAGATAAAAGGTACAGATAAAGGCCGAGGCCTGATATCGTAGAACGCCATTTGGCGCGCCTTTCGAGGCAAAAATGCCTGGAAAGGCACGCCGTTGCTGGTTCTTCATTTTTGCGGATATCGGTGACGGCGCCGCAACGCAATTTGTACTGGCGCTTTCCAACGCCGCTAGAACGAATAGGCCAGCGTAACGCCCGCGCCCCAATTCGGGCCGCCATCGGTGAAACCCTTGAGCACATAGAGTTGTGTTTTCCAGGTCTTCGCATAAACGCGGTTGTAGAAAACCGTTGCCTCACGGCGCGCCTCGCTGATGTCCGAAGCGCGCTGATGGTAATCGAACAGCACGCCTGCAAGGTTGGCATCGTCAAATTTCAGGATACGCCGGTGTTGGCGTTGAAGACATTGTTCAACTTGATGTATTGCGAGGCCCCCATCTTTGTATAGCCGGCGCCGCCAAACAGGGTGACGCGGTCGAACTTCCTGTACATATCGACTTCGGCGCCGTAATCATTTTCACCGGTGCCCAGGCCCTTGTCGGCATCGGCCGTCCCGAACTTGATGCGGCCCGCCACATCGATGCCGAATTGCGCGGCGGCATCGCCATACACATTGAAGGACGCGAGGGCGATCACATCGCCCAGCCCGCGCGCGCTGCCCGAGGTTAGCGTCGCCGCGGTTGTGGCGGTGGTACCCGGGCCACTGATCGGCAGGCCCAGCGAACCGATACGGGTGCGCAAATTGGTATTCCTGACGGCACCTACGCCAGGAATCACGTTCGGCGGGCCGGACACATCAAGGTACGGAATGGTCAGATTGAGCCTCCACGCGCCGGCATCATAGCCAAGATCCAGCGGTATCGAGCGGATTCGGGTGGTTGCTGTCGTGCCGTACTCGCCCGATGAATAATTGAAGCCCGAGCCGATCGATAATCTTCCTTCATCAGCGGGCGCTGCCGGAGAAAAAGGCAGCAGCAGTGCCGATACGCCCACGGCGACGATAGTCTTGTTCACGGCAATCCCTCCATCAAGAATGAATGTCGGCGCACATGAACGCCGGGCTGTCCCCGGCGTTCATGGCACTCAATGGCAGGCGGTGACGAATCAGCGAGCCACGGATTCCGTCTCGGCATTGCCCTTGGCCGCGGCGCGTTGCTGGGTCGACAGGTCGCCGGCACGCCTGGTGTTCATTTGCGCGCTGCCGGTGCCGGTGACCGATGCGTCGGTATGCGCCGAGGTCGAGCGGCTGCTGTTACGTGCGGCGGTTGCCGTGTGCTCGACGCGGGTCTTGCCGTCGCCCGCCGTGTTTGCGGCACTTTTGGCCGCTGCATTGGCGGTGGCGCCTGCCTTGCCCTCGACAGCAGCGTCCGGGTGCACAGGTTTTACCTGGGGCAAGGTGGGTGCCGTGGTGGCTGCATTGGCTGCGCCGGTGGCATTCGTGCGCAGCAAAACGCTGTTTTGCGAGGCATGCTCAAAAGCGGAAGCATTGGCATTTGCACCGGCTTGCGCTGCACCGGTGGCTGCCGCGCCCGCCGCATTTTGCGTGGCATTGACTACGCCGTTGGCGCGTTGCTCGCCGGCTGCAGCAGCATTGACGGCGGTGCCTTCTGCGCGCGCTTCGGTGTTGACGGCGCGTCGACGCAAGTCGCCGATGGCGCGGCTGTCGACGCTGACGCCGGCATTGCCGTCCACGGCGGCATTTGCAGTGGCACCGCGCTGGCCCTGCGAACCTTGTACCGCTGCAGCCGCATTGGTGCCGGCACCAATGGCGGCCCCATTACGGGACGCGCCAACGCTTCCACCGATATTGCTGCCAATATTGCTGCCGATAGCACCGCCGGGTCCGGCGAATCCCGCTGCGCCGCCCAGCGGACCGGCACTCGCCGACAGGGTGATGGCGACGGAACCGACAGTAACAACACCTGCAAACAGGGAAATGGATTTCATGATCGTCTCTCCTTATGGAGCCGCGGACCATCCGCAGCCTACATAGCTAAAAACGACCGAGCTGGTTGATTTAATCCATCGCATCCAAATTATTTTTTCAAACCCCGACAAGCTCCATTTGCGCGAATCAGGGCAGGTTTCGATATTCCATGCCGACCAACCCATAACCATATATCGGATCGCGGCCGCGCGCGCCAAGGTCGGTGGCTTGGTGTACAAGTGCGGCAATGGCCGCCGCGGCCCCGGCGGGGTCCGGATTCCCCGCATTCTGATTCCGATTTTGATTCCCCAACTCGCGCGCCAGCATCGCGGCGACAATCGGTGCCGCAAAGGATGTACCGCGAACATTGGTCAAATGTCCGTCATCGCCCGAGGAAACCCCGGCGGAAACCCTGGCAGCAACCATATCGCTGCCGGGCGCCGCAAAGGCGATATGAGGTCCTCGGCAAGCCTCGGGCAGCACCCGCGCGCGCGCGTCAACGGCTGTGACCGCAATCACCCCGGCATAGGCTGCCGGGTACAGCGGTGGCGCCGCGGGGCCGTCATTGCCGGCGGCGGCCACCACGATATGGCCGCGCGCCATGAGAATTTTCAGCACGCGCTCCAGCGTCAGATTGGGCGGCCCGACCAGACTCAGATTGATGACGGCGATATGTTCGCGTGCCATCCAGGCGAGCGCATCGACGATGCTGTCCACCGCGCCGCCCGTGGGGGTGCCGCAATACACATCCGCCGCATACAGCATGGCCCCCGGAATCACGCCCTGGAATTTTCCGGCCTTGCCGACCAGCAGGGAGGCGACCGCGGTGCCGTGGGCGCTGATCATGTTTTTTCCGGCGCAGCCCCATGGCTTGATGACGATCCCGGTCAAGACCGGATGACTGCGGTCAACACCGCCATCAATGAGGCCAATCTGCAACGATTGATTGGTCGGGGCCGGCGAATCGGCGTCAGCGACGGCGCGGCTGGACGCGTTTCCTGGCGTTGCCGATGCCCGATTCGCGATCACGCCGCTATCGCTATAGATATGGTTGTAATCATAGGTGCCGGCCGGATCGAGGCCGCGCAAACGCGCCAGGGCTGTGGCCAAGGCGAGGCCGGCCGGCGGCTGCAAGATGAACACCTTGAGCTCGAGTTCGGCAAGTTCGCGTTCGCCGATGATGCGAAAGCCGTCGGCGGCGATCGCCGCCAGGATTTGCGCAGACGGGCCAATTGCGAGCAGCTGTGCCCGCCGGACCGGCGCGCCGGCAGGATCCAGTTCGAGCACATTCCCGTTCTGGCGGACCAGCTCGCGTTGCCGGGCAAGGCGGGCATCGATGAGCTTGCGCGTCTCGACACTGAGTTCACTATTGCGCAGGGGCGTCACCACATCCGGCAGGCCGCCAATGCCCGGCGTGGGCAGCCTGACCGGCGGCAGCCTGATCTGGGCCGCGGCATCGGCAATTGTGCCGAGCATTGCCAGGACGGCGATTGCGCATAAAATAACGCGCCCGGATGCCGAATGTTTTTGTGATGAAAATTTGAAAAAAATCATGGTCATATCGATATTGTCCGCCATCGACCCGTTGCTGGGGCAACGCGCCGCTTTCACCTTAAACGATGCAGCCATGGAAGAAAATCCCTGCGCCGTTCGTTTAGTTGACAAGTCATGAATCAGCCAGTGGATTCCTTCCGCGACGAAATTGTCGCCCTGCTGCCGCGATTGAGGCGTTTCGCGCGCACCATCGCCCGTAACCGGGAGGATGCGGACGATCTGGTGCAGATTGCGCTGGAACGCGCGCTGAACCGCGCGAACCAATGGCAGTCTGGCACGCGCCTGGACAGCTGGATTTTCCAGATTATGCGCAATGCCTGGATTGACGAGGTGCGGTCGCGGGTACGGCACGACCGGGTGTTTGCGCCGGAGGAAGCCGGCGAAAACGTGGGCGAAGCAACGATGGAAGCGCATGTGCAGGCGATGGCGGTGCGAACCGCAATGGCGCATTTGAATGAGGATCAACGCATGGTGATCGGCCTGGTGCTGGTGGAAGGTTTGCCTTACAAGGAGGCCGCCGAGGCGCTGGATATTCCCGTCGGCACCCTGACCAGCCGTCTGGCGCGGGCACGCGAGGCCCTGCAGGCGATCCTGTCCGAACCGAAAGTGAGCGAAGCATGAACTATTCCGATGAAAGCCTGATGGCCTATGTCGATGGTGAAGTCGATGGCGACATGCGCCGTGCCATCGATGCGGCCATGGCCGCCGATCCCGCGCTGGCCGCGCGGGTGGCGCAGCAGCGCGCCCTGGTCAATCAATTGCGCGCGGCTTATGGCCCGGTGGTGGCAGAACCGATTCCTGCGCGCCTGTTGGAAACCGTTCACCAGGCTGTCCCGGTTTCCGATCGTATCGCGGCGCCGGGCAAGGTGTTCAACCTCGACGGTGCGCGGGCGAAGAAGGCAGTGCCGGCGGCATCGGGATGGTCCTGGCAGATGCTGGGCGGCATTGCTGCCAGTCTGGTGATCGGCGTGATGCTGGGGCGCGGCAGCATGCCGGCTGGCGACGCCGGGATGATCAGCGCGCACGACGGGCAGCTGCTGGCCCGTGGCACCTTGGCCGCAGCGCTGGACGCGCAGCCGGCGGGGGATGCCGGAGGCGCCGGCCCGGTCAAGATCGGACTGAGTTATTCCGCCAAATCAGGCGCGTATTGCCGCGCGTTCATGCTCAAGGATGGCGCGGGTGCCGGACTGGCCTGCCGCGATCAGGGCGCTTGGCGTATCCAATTGCTGACGCGCGAAAAAACGGGCGGTCAGACGGGCGCAGGCTATCGCATGGCCGGCAGCGCCCTGCCGGAGTCCATCCTGCGCTTGATTGACGCCGACATCGCCGGGGAGGCGCTGGATACGACAGGCGAACAGGCGGCAATCCAGCGCGGCTGGCAGGCGCCGCGGCGCTGATTCGGGGCAACAAGCAGGGAGCGCCAAATCGTGTTGTCGCTCCCTTCAGGCGATTACCACACCTTGCAGGGTTTCTCGCGCGCCATCGGCTGGCCCGGCTTGCAGGAAAAGGCAGCGGCAAACTCCGGCATATTCGCCACCAGGCCGTTGACGCGATATTTGCCCGGTGAATGCGGGTCGGTCAGCGCCTTCACCCGCAGGTTTTCCGGCCGGTCGTTCTCGCAGGCCCATTGCGCATTGCCCACAAAAAAGCGCTGTTCGGGCGTCAGGCCATCGCGACTTTCCGGTTTGGTGCCGGCGGCTTCGACCTGCCACGCCACCCAGGCCAGTATCAGTCCGCCGAGGTCGGCCACGTCTTCACCCAGGGTCAGCTTGCTGTTGATCTTGATATCATCGACGATGGTGTATTGCGCATATTGATCGACGATGCACTGGGCGCTATCGGTGAATTCCTTGGCGTCTTTTTTGGTCCACCAGTCTTTCAGATTGCCCCTGGCGTCGAACTGACGGCCTTCGTCGTCGAAGCCGTGGGTGAGTTCATGGCCGATGGTGCCGCCGGTGTTGCCGTAGTTGGGCGCATCGTCCATTTTCGGGTCGTAGAGCGGCGGCTGCAGGATGCCGGCCGGGAAGTTGATGTCGTTCATCTGCGCGTTGTAATAGGCGTTGACGGTGGGCGGTGTCATGCCCCATTCGCCGCGATCCAGCGGCTTGCCGATCTTGGCGAGCTGGCGGCGCATCTCGAACAGGGTGCCGCGTTCGACATTGCCCAGAAAATCGTCGCGCCGCACCTCGAAAGCGCGGTAGTCACGCCATTTGTCGGGATAACCGATCTTGTTGACGATGGTATGCAATTTTTCCAACGCCCGGGCCTTGGTGGCGGCACTCATCCAGGAAAGACTCTTGATGTCTTGCGCCATGGCTTCTTCAATCTGCCTGGTCATGTGCAGGGTTTTCTGCTTCAGTTCCGGGCTGAAAGTGCGGTTGACGAACTCCTGCCCCAGTGCCTCACCCAATTGGCCATCAACCAGACTCACGCAGCGTTTCCAGCGCGGCTTCAACTCCGGTACACCACGCAGAGTCTTGCTGAAAAAATTGAAGTTCTCGTTGACGAAGGCCGCGGACAGGTAGGGCGAGGCGCCGCTGGCCACATGCCAGCGCAGATAGGTTTTGATGTCGTCCAGGTGGCTGGTCGCCAGTAGTTTGTCCACCGCCTTGAAGAATTCGGGCTCGGTAACATTGAAGGTGTTGAGCTGCTGCAGACCGATGGCGGCCAGGTAGTCGCGCCATTTGAAACCGGGGGTCAACGCCTGCAGGCCGCGGGCATCGACCTTGTGAAACAGCTTGTAAGGATCGCGGCGGTCAACGCGCGTCAACGAGGCCCTGGCCAGCGTGGTTTCGATCGCCAATATCGTGGTGGCGGCACGGCCGGCGGCTTCCGGTGTATCGCCGAGCAGGACGAAGACACGGGCGATATGTGCCAGGTACTGGCTGCGAATTTCTTTCGATTTGTCATCTTCCTTGCTGTAGTAGTCGCGGTCCGGCAGGCTGAGGCCACCGGCGCTGGCGAAGGCGATGACGCGCGTTGAGTTGGCGAAATCCTGATTCGAGCCGAACCCGAACAGCAGGCCTTCGTCGGCCGTCATCAAATGCAATTGCGCCAGCGCTGCCGGCAAATCGCGCTTGCTGCGCATGGCGTTGATGCGGGCGAAATACGCGGCCAAAGGCTGCGCGCCGCGCTGCTCGAGCGCGGCCTCGTCCATGCAGGCCGCAAAATAATCCCCGGATTTCTGTTGCGCCGCATTGCGTCCGGCGGTATTGCCGGCAAGGCTGTCGAGAATGCCCCAGAGGTAGCGTTGATTGTCCTGGGTCAGTTTGCGGTACACATCCCATTTGGCTTCGTCCGCGGGAATCGGATTGCTTTTCATCCAGCCGCCACAGGCGTACTGGTAGAAATCCATGCAGGGGTCCGCCGCTTGGTCCATCGCCGTCGCATCCAGGCCAGGCGTGTAGGGCAGGGCGCTGAGCGGTTTGTCGGCCGGCTTTTCCGTTGGCGCCGCGGCGGACGCGGCAGGCGCCTGCGCCGAGCTCTGGTGGAATGCCGCAAGACAGAAAATGGCGCACATCAGCAGGGGAATCAACTTGCGCATGAGGCGGGTCTCCGGGAAAAGGGTGAGTTTAAGCCACGGCGCGATCTGTGCGGGTCCACGCGTTTCACCAAGCTCCGTTTATTTGATTCCCAGGCTGTGGTTCAGACGAATGATCTTGCCGGCGAGTTCGGTTTCCACGGCGGTCGCATAGGCGGCGCTGACCTTGCCTGCTTTGAGCTGCGCGCGCACCCGCTGGATTTCGTCGATATAACCTTGCTTGGTCGCCAGCTGTCTATCGTGCCTGGCCTGTTCTTTGGCGTCCATCGGCTGTAGCCTCCTGTGGTTCGCGCGCGGCAATCGGAAATTACAGGGTAAGGCAAAGACGCATGCGGCGCATGTGGATTCGCAGCCATGCCGCAAAAAAAATCGACGGCGTTCAATCGTGCCTGATACACCAGGGCAATGCCGTTAACCTCAAGCCGGAGCGTCGACCAGTCCCTTTTTGCGCAGCATCGGTTCCACTTTCGGGTCGTGGCCGCGGAAAGCGCGATAGGCGTCCATGGGCGGCATGGTGTTGCCGCTGGAATAAATGAATTTGCGCAAGCGTCCGGCGACCGCGCTGTCGAAGGGGTTGCCGGCTTCGACGAAAGCCTCAAAACCGTCCGCATCCAGTACCGCAGCCCACAGGTAGACGTAATACGCCGAGGCGTAGCCTGAGCCTGCAAACAGGTGCTGGAAGTGGGGCAGCCGATGGCGCATGACGATTTCCCGGGGCATGCCGATGCGGGCCAGTTGCTCGGCCTCGAAGCGGTTCAGATCGAGGCCATCCATATTGTTGCAACTGTGCAGCGCCATATCGATCAGCGCCGAAGATACGAATTCGACATTCTCGAAACCCTGGTTGAAGGCGCGCGCCCGCGTGAGCTTGCCGATCAATTCATCCGAAATCGGCTCCCCGGTCTGATAGTGGCGCGCAAAACGCTTCAGCACCTGCGGTTCGCCCAGCCAGTGCTCGAACAATTGCGACGGCAGTTCGACAAAATCGCGCAGCACGCGCGTGCCGGACAGTCGTTCATAGTGAACGTTGGAAAGCAGGCCGTGAAGGCCGTGGCCGAACTCGTGGAACAGGGTGCGGGCATCGTCGAAGCTCAGCAAGGTGGGCGCGCCCCTGGCGAAGTTATTGTTGTTGACGATGATCGGCAGCACATTGCCGTCGATGCGGCTTTGCAGCCGGTACGAATTCATCCAGGCGCCGCCGCGCTTGGTGGCACGGGCGAAATTGTCGTGCAGGAAAATACCGATCAGGCGGTTGGCGGCATTGCCGTCGCGCACCTCGTAAACCCTGACGTCGGGGTGATAGCTGCGGACTTGCGGCCGCTCGATGAAAGCCAGGCCGAACAGGCGCCGCGCGCAATCGAATACGGCCTCGACCATGCGCTCCAGCGGAAAGTAGGGCTTGATGGTCGCATCATCGAGGTCGTAGCGGGCGGCCCGCACCTTCTCCGCGTAATGGCGCCAATCCCAAGGCTCGATGCTGTCCCGCTCGCCGCATGTTATCGCCATCTCCCTGAGCGCGGCGCACTCGGTGGCCGCCCGGGCTAGCGCGGGTTTCCAGACACGCATCAGCAGATCATCCACGGCCTGCCGAGTGCCGGCCATCATGTCGGCAAGCGCGTAATCCGAATAGTTGTCATAGCCATGCAGTCGCGCCTGATCGAGACGCAGCCGCATGATTTCGGTCGCCACCGGCAAATTGTTGGCCGGATCGCTGTCGAGTCCATTGCCGCTGCCGCGCTGGGTCCAGGCCCTGAATGCCTGTTCCCGCAGATCGCGACGCGCGGAGAAAGTCAGGAACGGGGCGACCAGTGAGCGCGACAGGGTGATGAGCCAGCCGTCGTTCACGCCGCGTTCCAGCGCGGCATTCTTGGCGGCGGCGAGCAGGGAGGCGGGCAGGCCGGCAATGTCTTTTTCAGTGCGCAGTACGAGTTGAAAACCGGCCTCGGCCGCCAGCACATTCTGCGTGAAGCGCGTGGAGAGTTCGGCGAGCCGCTCCATGATTTGCGCATAGCGGACCTGGGCGGCGGGGGCCAGTCTTGCGCCGGCGCGGACGAAATCGAGATGAATGCGCTCCAGGACGCGCAGTTGCTCCGCTTCGAGACCCAGGGAGGCACTCTGGGCGTGAAGCGCGTCGATGCGCTTGAACAGGCCGGCGTTCATGTAGATTGCATTGCCGTGAGCGGCCAGCGGTGCGGCCAGTTCGCGCTCCACGGCCTGCAATGCCGGCGACGTGTCCGAGGACGCGAGATTGTCGAACAGCGCCTTGATGCGGTTCAACAGCCGTCCGCTTTTATCGAACGCGGCAATGGTGTTTTCAAAACTCGGCGCAATGGCCTGCGCGGGGATGGCGTCGATTTCCGCGCGATGCGCCTTCAGGGCCGCGGCGAAGGCCGGGACAAAATGTCGCGCGTCGAATTCGCCGAATGGCGGCAGTCCGTAGGGCGTATCCCAGGGTTTCAACAGCGGGTTGGCAACGCCGTCTGGCGGCGTAAGGGTATCCATGCGGGTCTCGCGAAACAGGCCTTTGCGGCGGGAATACCGATTCTAGGCGAGGGCATAGCAGGGGACAATTGGGGATTTCCCCTAGTGGCGCGTTTCCTGCGGCAGGGTAGTGACGATAGCCGGGCTGAATCCTGCCTGTCGGCAAGTGCTATAAAAAAATGCAAACTCAAGCATTGGCGCGCCTTCCGGGGCATTTTTGCCTGGAAAAGCGCGCCAAATGGCGTTCTATGATTTTTATGCCGTTGGCGCTGCCATCGTTTTTTTCGTCCCCAGCTGTCTTCAATCGTTTGCGTTGGCCAATGTGTTGATCTTCCCTTTGCCGCGCCAACGCGCTTGTGCCCAATGTATGCTTTTCACAACCATACGATAGGCAAAGCGTATCAATACAAGTACAAGCAGTGCTTCAACAAACGTAATTCCGAATGCGACATAGATATTCCGGCGCGCGCTGCGGTCTCGAAACTTGGTAACCATTTCGTCATTGATAACCATGCGATACGCAAAGCGTATAAACATAATCGTTAGCAGCGCTTCGAAAAACGTCATCACGAAAGCAACTAAAGTATTCCAACGCTCTTCGCGGCGATGGAATTTGGCGACCATGCGGTCATGCGCGATCTCGATGCTGTCGTAGAAAGTCGGTACCACCAGCAGGGTCAGGATGGTGGAGGTAACGGTGCCGCCGATGATGGCGATGGCCAGGGGCCGGTAGAACTCGCCGCCTTCGCCGAGGCCGATGGCCACCGGCAGCATGCCGGCGATCAGCGCGAAGGTGGTCATCAGGATCGGCCGCAGGCGCACACGCCCGGCGTGCATCAGGGCTTCCTCGCGCGGCGTGCCCTGCGCTTCTTCCTTGCGCGCGCAATCGAGTAGCAGGATCGCGTTCTTGGCCACCAGGCCCATCAGCATGATGATGCCGATGAAACTCATCAGATTGAGCGTGCCGCGCGTTAGCAGCAATGCCACTACCACGCCGATCAGGCTCAGCGGCAGGGACAGCATGACGGCCAGCGGCGCGGTGAATGAGCCGAACTGGATCACCAGGATCAGGTACATCAGGCCGATACCCATGACCAGCGCGATCCCCATTTCAGTGAACAGTTCGCGCTGGTCGCGACCAGCGCCGCCCAATTCCAGACCGTAGCCCGTCGGGAAATCGATCTGCCTGGCAAGTTTCAGCGCGTCGCTGGTCACCTCGCCGGGCGAACGACCCTGCACATTGGCCGATACAATGATCGTGCGCTTGCCGTCGAAATGCTGAATCTGCGCCGGACCCTTGCCCATGGTGATCCTGGCGATCTGGTCCAGCGGCACCATCATATTGCTGCCGCTCACGGCCACCGGCAGGCGCTCGATATTGCTCGCGCTGACGCGGTCGTCGGGGTGCAGGCGCACCGCCACATCGCGCGATTCGCCGGTGGGGTCGACCCAGTCGCCGACTTCGACGCCGGCGAAAGCCACGCGCAGCGCGGTGGCGGCATCGCCAACCGAGATGCCCAGCGAGTTGGCAAGGCCGCGGTTGAGTTCGATCTGCAACTCGTCTTTTGGCGCTTGTTCCGAGAGGCCCACATCGACCGCACCAGGCACCCTGGAAAGTTTTTCCATGTAATCGGTGGTAATGGCCATCAGCCGCCGCGCGTCCGGCCCGGAGAACTGGATCTGCACCGGCTTGCGCGCGCCATTGCTCAGGTCGTCGAGCACCGTGTACTCGGCGCCGACGATACTGGTCAGTTGCTGACGCAGTTCGATGGCGATCTCGATGGCCGAGCGCTTGCGGTTCGTGCTTTTTCCGATATCGACATAAACGCGGCCGCCGCTGGCATTGACCGTGCTGTTGGTGGCCACGGTTTCCTTGATGTTGCGCGCCAGCTCGGCCGCTTTCTCCACCTTCAGGCGGGCATATCCCAGGCTGGCGCTGGATGGCGTGCGCACATCGATCGCGATGGTGCCGCTGTCGGAGGCCGGCAGGAAACTCGATCCGCCAAAGAACCCATGCAGAGCCAGGGCGCCGACGAAACTCGCGCCGGCAATAACGGTCATCCAGCGTCGGTGATGCAGCGCCCAGGCGATCACATTGCCGTAGCGGTCGGACTGATGGTCGAACCAGGTATTGAATGTGGCCAGCCAGCGGCTCAGGCCTTTCTTGGGCTGGTGCGCATAGCCGACCGGGTCGCCCCAGTAGGCCGACAGCATCGGATCCAGGGTAAACGAAATGCCCAGGCTGACCAGCACCGAGGCGGCCACCGTCAGCGCGAACGGACGGAACCATTCGCCGGCGCCGCCCTGCATGAAGGCCACCGGGATGAATACGGCGATGATCGAGAAGGTGGTGGCAGCCACCGCCAAACCGATCTCGGCGGTGCCGTTGCTGGCTGCGGTACGGCGGTCTTCGCCATTTTCCATGTGGCGAACAATATTCTCGCGCACCACGATGGCGTCGTCGATCAGCACGCCGATCGCCAGCGACAGGCCCAGCAGGGTCATGAAATTGAGGGTGAAGCCGCATAGCCATATGGCGATGAAGGCGGCGATCACCGAGGTCGGCAGGCTGAGCGCCGTGATCAGGGTGGAGCGCCAGGAATTGAGAAAGGCGTAGACCACGACAATGGTCAGCACCGCACCCAGCATCAGCGAATCGATCACATTGTTGAGGCTGCTCTGCGCATCCTTGCCGCCGTCCTGGGTGACTTCCAGCTTGGTTTCGGGCGGCAGCGTCTTGTTGATGGTGGCCACCAGATCGCGCACCCGGTTGGCGACGCTGACGGTGCTGGCGTCGCGCGAACGGGTAATCGACAGGCCGACATTGGGATGGCCGTTGCGCACGCTGAAGCCGTTCAATTCGGCGAAGCCGTCCTCGATGGTGGCCACCTGGCCGAGGCGCACCACTTCATTGCCGCTGCGTTTGAGCACGATCTGCTCGAACTCGGCCGGCGATTCGATGCGGCCGACCAGGCGAATGCTTTGCTCGTCCAGCGTGCCCTTGACGCGACCCACCGGCGCGGTGGTGTTCTGGTTGCGCAAGGCATTCACCACCTCGGTCACCGAGATGTTGTATTCGCGCAGTTTCTCGGCGCGCAGCAACACCGACAGCTCGCGGCGCAGCGAGCCGTTGACGCTGACCACGGCCACGCCATCGATGCCGCGGAACTTGTCGGCCAGGGCGTCTTCGGCCAGACGCGAGATTTCAGCATGGCTCAGCTTGCCCGAGGACAGGGCCAGCTGCATGATCGGCTGTGCGGAAGGGTCGACGCGCTGCAGGATCGGTTCGCGCATTTCCACCGGCAGCTTGTAACGCACCGTGGCGATGGCGTTGCGTACCTCGTCCGAGGCTTCGATCATGTTCTTCTTGAAGTTGAAGATGATGACGATCGAGGCGGAGCTTTCGTTGGCGGTGGCGCGGATCTGGTAGACCTGCGGGATGCTCTGCAGGGATTTTTCGATGCGATTGATGATTTCGCGTTCCACCGTCTCGGGCGAGGCGCCGGGGTAGGGGATGTTGACGACCAGCACCGGCTGCTCGACATCCGGAATCTGGTTGACGCGCAGGTTTTTCAGCGCCAGCAGGCCCAGGCACATCATCATGATGATGAGGACGACCGTGGGAATCGGCCGCTTGATACTGAAATCGGACAGGAACATGGCTTATTTCCTCGCGTCTGAGCTTGCCGAGGCGGTATCGCCGATGGGCGCCACCTTGACCGGCGCCGCAAGCTCGATTTTCTGGCCGTCCTTCAATGAACTGGTCGGGTTGCGGATCAGTTGATCGCCTTCCTTGAGCCCGCTGCGCACGGCGAAATCGCCGGTACGCGCATCGCGGTCTCCAAGCACCAGCAAGACCTTTTGCAGGGCTTTGTCGTTCACCCGCCAGGCCAGGGTCTTGTCGCCGTCGCGCAGCAATGAAGCGGCGGGG
>WNFM01199070.1_pt1 | contig 32180 bp, 26 predicted proteins | sample 5400271 | NCBI WGS metagenome assembly WNFM01 (sample SAMN13153352, study PRJNA577476) | soil metagenome | isolation source: 60 cm saprolite on Douglas fir-dominated hillslope | place: USA:California | collected 2013-09-17 | reverse complement strand
GAAGGTCATCGAGTCGCTGGTGGAGGTGGGCTACGACGTGCACCGGTCCACCGGCGTCAGCCACACCGTGCTGGGCGCGGTGGGCTCGCCACGGATCGTAGTGGACCCCACCTCCCTGGAGCTGATCCCGGGGGTGCGCGAGGTGGTCAAGATCTCCGCGCCCTACAAGCTGGTGGGGCGCACCTTCAAGTCCGCGGACACGATCGTGGACATCGCCGGGGTCAAGGTGGGCGGGCCCGAGGTCATCGTCATGGCCGGCCCCTGCTCGGTGGAGAGCCAGGAACAGGTCATGAGCGTGGCCAGGTCGGTGGCCGCCTCCGGAGCCCGGGTGCTGCGCGGCGGGGCCTTCAAACCGCGCACCTCGCCCTACGCCTTCCAGGGCCACGGCGAGGAGGCGCTGCGCTGGATGCGCGCGGCCGCGGACGAGTGCGGCCTGGCCGTCATCAGCGAGATCATGGACGCCCGTCACATCGAGATGATGGGCCGCTACGTCGACTGCTACCAGGTCGGCGCCCGCAACATGCAGAACTTCGACCTGCTCAAGGACCTCGGCAAGGTGCGGCGTCCGGTGCTGCTCAAGCGCGGGCTGAGCGCGACCATCGAGGAGCTGCTCCTGTCCGCGGAGTACATCCTGGCCGGGGGCAACCAGCAGGTGATCCTCTGCGAGCGCGGCATCCGCACCTTCGAGAACGCGACCCGCAACACCCTCGACATCTCCGCCATCCCGGTGGTGGAGAAGCTCAGCCATCTGCCCATGCTGGTGGATCCGAGCCACGGCACGGGGCGCCGCGACAAGGTCATCCCCATGGCCCGCGCGGGCGTGGCCGCGGGCGCGGACGGGCTGCTCATCGAGGTGCACAACGATCCCGAGAAGGCGCTCTCCGACGGCGCGCAGAGCCTGTACCCCGAGCAGTTCGACCGCTTGATGAGCGAGCTGCGCGTGATCGCGCCCGTGCTCGGGCGCTCGCTGCCCCTCGCGCCCGTGCCCGCCGCGGGAGGCCGCTGATCGCGCGGCGCGGACCGGCGCTGGCCGCCCTCCTCGTGCTGGCGGGGGCGGCCTTTCTCCTCCTCCGCGCCGGCCTCGCCCATACTGGCGGCCGCCTGGTGTACGCGCTCGACGACGCCTACATCCACATGGCCGTCGCGCGCAGCATGGCCCAGCACGGCGTGTGGGGCGTGACGCCGTACGCGTTCACGTCCTCCACGTCGTCGCTCGCGTGGCCCCTGCTGCTGGCGCTGGCCGATCTCCTGGTCGGCGTGCGGGACACCACCCCGCTGATCCTGAACCTGGTCTTCGCCGCGGTGTCGGTCCTGCTTGCCGATCGCCTTCTGCGCGGCGCTTCCCTTGCGTTGCGCGCCACCGCTCTGATCGCGTTCGTCTTCTTCACCCCCCTGCCGACGCTCGTCCTGGCCGGGATGGAGCACACCCTCCAGATCGCGGCCGTGCTCTGGCTGCTCGACCGCGTGCGCGCGGCGGCGGAGGAGGCCAGCCCGGGCGGCCGGACTCTGGCCTCCCTGGCCGCCGCCTCCGCCCTGGCCGCGGCCGCCCGCTACGAGTCGCTGTTCTTGATCGCACCAGCCGCGATCCTTCTCTGGCGCGACGGCCGGCGGCGAGCGGCCGTGGTGGCCGCGGCCTCTGGCCTCCTCCCCCTCGCGGCGTACGGTGCGGTGTCCGTCGCCCACGGCTGGCCGCCGCTGCCGAACTCGCTGCTCCTCAAGCGGGCCGCCTTCGCGGGCACCGGAGTGGCCGGGATCGCCGACCGGGTGGGCGGCCACGCCGTGCGGACGCTGGCCGAGGCCCCGCACCTCCTGGTGCTGCTGGCGGCGGTGCTCGCGCTCTCCGCGCTGCTTCCCACCCCGCCCGCGGTGCGCCGATGGGACGCGATCTTCGTGGCCGCGACCTTCCTGCACCTCCAGCTGGCCGCGATCGGCTGGCTGTTCCGCTACGAGGCCTACCTCGTGGCCATCGGCGTGGTGCTCGTCGCGCGCCATCTGGCCGACGCGCCGGCGATGACGGCCCATCCGGGCCGCGCACGCGCCGCGCTCGCTCTCGCCGTCTGCGTCGCCGCCGCCCCCCTCCTGACCCGCGCCGTCGCGGCGATGGCGCAGACCCCGCGCGCGGTGAAGAACATCTACGAGCAGCAGTACCAGATGGGCCTGTTCCTGCGCAGCCTGCCCGCGGGGTCCACGGTGATGGCCAACGACATCGGCGCCATCGCCTACCTCGCCGACGTGCGCCTCATCGATCTCTACGGCCTGGCCACGCGCGAGACCGCGGAGGCCCGGCGGGAGGGCCGGGTGGATCGCGCGCTGCTCGCGCACCTGGCCGCGCGCAACCCACCCGCCGCCGTCGTCCTCTATCGCTCCTGGTTCGCGGACGCCATCCCATCCGACTGGATCCAGGTGGGGACCTGGAAGGTTCCGGAAGAGGTGGTGGTCGCCGACCGCACGGTGACGTTCTACGCCACGCGTCCGGCGGACGCGGCGCTCCTCGCGCGGGCCCTCCAGGCCTTCCAGGCCCGCCTGCCCGCGTCCGTCGCCGCGCGCATCGCCGACGCCGGCGCGCCATGAAGACGGTGGGCGCGTTCCTGCTCTTCCTCGTCCTGGCCATCGCCTGGACGTGGCCGGCGCGGGGCTGGCCGATGGTGTTCGACGACCTGCACCTCGTGCGGACGTTCAGCGGCACCGAGCTGGCGGCGGCGTGGACCGGTCACTGGGATCCGGACGGGCTGGAGACGCCGGGCTTCCGGCCCCTGAGCCTCGAGTTCAACCACGTCCGCGCGGCGGTGTTCGACGATCACGTGATCGGCCATCGCCATCTCCTGGCCGGAATGTTCGCTCTGGTCCTGGCCCTCCTCGTTCCCCTGGGCCGCTCGCTCGGCCTCGGCTTCGCGGCATCGGTCGCCGCCGGCCTGGTCATGCTCTTCACGCGCTACAGCGCCTACCACCTCGTCTGGATCACCGACGGCAACCATCACCTGCAAGGGCTCGCGTTCGCTGGGTCGGCGCTTCTGCTCGTCCCGGGCCTGGCCCGCTCGTCGCGTGCGTGGCTCGCGGCCTCGCTCCTGGCCATCGCCCTGGGGCTCTGCGTGCGCGAGGACACGCTGGCCGCGCTGCCCGCGTTGGCCCTGATCGCGTTCGCGCGCGGACCGCGACGTCTCGCCGCCACGTACACGATCGGCCTGGGCACGCTGGGTGTCGGGATGCTGGCCTGGCGGCGCGCGTTCGTGCCCGCCGCTCAGCCCCTTGGCCTCGACTTCGCCGGCTTCGCACGGGCCGTCCTGCACGCCTTCGATCCGGTGGGAGTCGGCGGCTTCGATACGGCCAGCCGCGTCCTCAGTCACGGCTGGTGGCTCCTGCTCGCCGTCACGCTCGGGGCCCTCGTGGCCACGCGAGATCGCGCGGCCCAGCGTGATGCGGCCGGGTGGGCGCTGGTCGCGGCCTTCGCCTGCACGCCCGGCCTTCTGCTGCAGCGGGACGACCTGCTCTTCTTCGCCTCGCTGTTCGTGGCCTTGATGCTGGCCACCGCATGGCAAGCGATCTGGCGCACGCGGCCGTCGTGGCGGCCGCTCGTCGTCATCGGCCTCGCCTGGTCGGTCGTAGGCGGAGGCTGGACGGGGGCGCGGCTGGCCGAGAACTTCCATCCCGCCAGCGCCCGCGCAGTGGACTGGAACACCGAGTTTCTCTACGGCCGCTATGCCTCCGCCCGCATCCCGGAGGAGCGGCGCCGCCGCCTGGTCGCGCAGCTCGACACGCTCGGGATACGCGCGGGCGAGCAGCCGCGCCTGCGCGTGCGCGCGCTCATCGCGGAGGCCAGGGAGGCCGGGCGCCGCCGGCCCACGGCGGACGGCCGCGTGTTCTTCCCGCTGCTGCCCGAGCCCTACTTCTGAGCGGCGGAGCCCGGCTCCGATTGACCCTGATGAAGTCTCGGGGTACGACTCACGCATGAGCACGCCCCCGGGCCCGGCGATCGTCGTCCGCCATCTCACCAAGGCCTTCCGGAAGAAGGTGGCGGTGGACGACGTCTCCTTCGAGGTGCCGCGCGGGCGCTTCTTCGGGTTCCTGGGCCCCAACGGCGCGGGCAAGAGCACCACCATCAAGATGCTCACCGGCCTGCTGCGGCCGACGGCGGGCGAGGTCACCATCGAAGGCTTCTCCCTCGAGCGCGACCTGCTCGCGCTCAAGCGCGTGATCGGCGTTCTGCCGGAAGAGCTCCCGCTCTACGAGCGCTTGACCGGCGAGGAATACCTCCACTTCGCGGGCCGCATGTACGGCCTCGGGCGTGAGGAGACGCGGCGCCGGACGGAGGAGCTGCTCGAGTTCCTCAGCCTGGACGAGGAGCGCGGCAAGCTCATCGTCGACTACTCGCAGGGGATGCGGAAGAAGGTGGCCCTGGCCGCCGCCCTCATCCACAGCCCCAGGGTGCTGTTCCTGGACGAGCCGCTCAACGGGATCGATCCCATCTCCGGCCGCGTGGTGACCGACCTCTTGCGGCGGCTGGCCGACAAGGGCGTGACCCTGTTCTTCACCACCCACGTGCTCGACGTCGTGGAGCGCCTGTGCGACGAGGTCGCGATCATCGATCGCGGGCGCCTGATCGCGCAGGGGACTCTCGATCAGATCCGCGCCCAGCGCGAGGTCGCCCAGGACGCGAGCCTCGAGGACGTGTTCCTCAAGCTCGTCTCCGCCGAGGTGCGGCGGGAGGACCTCTCGTGGATCGGCTGATCGGCCTCGTCCTCCTGCGCTGGAAGATGGACCTGCGCGGCCTGCGCCGCACGCCCGAGCGACTGGCCGGCCTGGTCCTGCTCGTCCCCCTGCTCGCGATCTCCGCCGCGTTCGCGACGGCAGCGATGTACGTGGGGGCGCGCAGCCTGGGCGCGCGCGATCCCGACCTCCTCCTGCCCCTGGTCTCGCTCCTGGCCACGGCCATCGGCGTCTTCTGGATGATCTCGCCGATGCTGACCGGCCTCGCCCTCGGCGAGACCCACGACCTCGCGCGCCTCCTGATCTTCCCCATCCCGTTCTGGAGCCTGGTGGCCTCATCGCTCCTCGCGAACCTCCTCCAGCCGCTGGTGCTGGCCAAGATGCCGGTGGTCGTGGGGCTGGCCCTGGGCCTGGCCGAGCGGCCGTCGACCCTGCCCTTCACGCTGCTGGGCGTGGCCCTGAGCTTCGTCTTCATGCTGGCGGCCGTGCAGCTCTCCTCGCTGCTCCTGATGGGGCTCGCGCGCAGCCGCCGCTTCCAGGACCTCTCGCTGTTCCTCGGCATCGGGCTCGGCTTCGTCCTCAGCATCGCGCCCCTGGCCCTGATCTCGGCCGGACCGCGTCCCCTGCGCGTGCTGAAGCGGCTGCTCCTCGACCACGACCTGTTCGCGCTCTCGCCCTTCGCCTGGGGCGTGCGCGCCGCCGTGCACGCCGGCCACGGGGACGCGGGGGCGTTCGCGCTCTACTCCCTGGCCGCCGCCGCCGCCATCGCGGTGACGCTCGGCCTGAGCACGGCCGTCATCGCGAGGATCCATCGCGGCGAGCTGGACCTCGGCGCCTTCGCGGGCCGCACGCGGGGCCGTCCCGCCCGCATGCGGTTCTCCGGTCCCCTGGGGGCGCTGGTGGAGAAGGACCTGCGCGTGGCCTGGCGCGATCCCGCGCTGAAGGCGAGCCTGTTCATGGGGCTGGTGACCCCGCTCCTCTTCCTGTTCTTCATGACGCAGGCGACGGGTGGACCGGGCCCGACCGCGGTGCTGGGATTGGCCACCGTGGTCGGCCTTTCCGTGTTCGGCACCAATACCTTCGGGCTCGAGCGCCGTGGGATCGGGCTGCTCATGAGCTTTCCCATCGCGCGCTGGCGCATCCTGGTGGCCAAGAACCTCGCCAGCATCACGCTGCGCCTGCCGTCCGTCCTCACCGTTCTCGTGGCCAGCGCCGTGCTCGCGCCGCCCGATCTCATCCCGGCCACGGCCACCGTCGCCGTGATCGGGCTTCTCATCTCCGCGGGGGTGGACAACTACGCGTCGATCCTGTTTCCGGTGGCGGCTCCGGAGCCCGGCCGTCCCCCGGGCGCGGCCGGAAGCCGCGGCCTGGGAATGATCGTGATCTCGGCGATGCTCCTCACCCTGGCCCTGATCACGGCCACGCCTTTCGTGCTCCTGGCCTGGCTGCCGCGCCTCTTCTCGATGCCGTGGCTGTGGGTGGTCACCCTGCCTCTCGCCCTGGCCGGAGCGGGGGCGGTCTACGCCATGCTGATCGCGGGCGCGGAGAAGCTGCTCCGGCGGCGCGAGCCGGAAGTGCTCGAGCGGATCCTGTGGTCGCCGGCATGAGGCGTCCCACGGTCGCGATCGTGGGCCTCGGGCTCGTGGGTGGATCGCTGGCGCGCGCGCTGAGCGGAGCCGGGTATCGCGTGATCGGGCACGACCGCCCGCGCATCCGGCGCCAGGCGCTGGCCGCGGGCGCCATTGCCGTGGCCGCGCGATCCGTCCCCCTCGCGGTGGCGGAGGCGGACATCGTGGTGCTGGCGGCCTCACCGCGGACGAATCGCCGGTTGCTGCCCCAGGCCGCGCGAGCGGCGCGTGCGGGCGCCGTGCTGACCGACGTGGGCAGCGTGAAGCGGGGGATCTGCGGCGACGCCCGACGGCGCGGGCTCGCGCAGTTCGTGGGGGGACACCCGATGGCGGGCCGCGAGGTATCGGGTTTCGCGGCCTCCACTCCCGACCTGTTCCACGGGCGACGGTGGATCCTCACTCCCGAGGCCGGCACCGCGCCCGCCGCCGTGCGCGCGGTCCGTGCGCTGGTCCGTGCCGCGGGCGCGCGGCCGGTCGTGATGCCGCCCGCCCAGCACGACCGCGCGGTGGCGTTCCTCTCCCACGTCCCGCAGGTGGTGGCCTGGGCGTTGTTCGGAGCGGCGCGCTCGGATCGCGTAGCGAAGCGCCACCTGGGCGTGGCCGGACCCGCGTTCCGGGACATGACGAGGTTGGCGCGCAGCCCGCGCGCCCTCTGGCGCGAGATCCTGAGGGAAAACCGCGCCGAAGTGACCGCAGCGCTGAATTCGTTGGTGGCGCAGCTGCGCCGCCCCGTTTAGCCGACCGAGGATGGCAGACCGACCTGGCCGCAGCGTCTAATCTGCTGACCGTGTCGATCGAATATCCGTTGCGCGCCGGACCCGCTCGGCTCTAGAGCGCGTCGTCGGGTTCGCCCTTCCCCCCACCCTCCACGCCCTCGTTCCGAGCCGCGGGTGAGGGCTGATGGGTGGCATCGAAGCGATCGACCGGAGCGGTCTTCTCCGGATCCGTGAGCGCGGGGCTGGCGGCGGGCCGCGCTCCCGGACGCTGCGGATCCGTCCCCGAGTTCACCGCCACTCCTCGATCCGGATCGGAGGTGACGGACTTGCGATCGGTCGTAGATGGGTTGGGCATGGCGATTCCTCCTGCGGCGGGATCCTTCATCCATCATCCCGCGTTATCCGGACCGGTCAACGCCCTCTGCTATCATCGCGATCTATGAACAAGGTCGTGCGCGACGCGGCGGAGGCCGTGCGCGACATCCCGGATGGCGCCTCGATCATGGTCTCCGGCTTCGGGCTCTGCGGGATCCCCGAGAACCTGATCGCCGCCCTGCGCGCGCAGGGAAGCAAGGGCCTCACTGTCATCAGCAACAACGCGGGCACCAACGACTTCGGGATCACCTTCCTGCTCCAGAGCAAGCAGGTGAAGAAGATGATCTCGACCTACGTCGGCGAGAACAAGGTCTTCGAGAAGATGGCCCTGGCGGGGGAGATCGAGGTGGAGCTCAATCCCCAGGGGACCTTCGCCGAGCGCATGCGCGCGGGCGGCGCGGGCGTGCCCGCCTTCTTCACCCCGACGGGCTACGGCACCCTGATCGCGGAGAACAAGGAAGTGCGCTGGTTCGACGGCCGGCCCCACGTGATGGAGACGGGGCTGCGCGCGGACTACGCGCTGGTCAAGGCCTGGAAGGGCGACCCCCAGGGGAACCTGGTGTTCCGCAAGACGATGCGCAACTTCGGGCCCGTGATGGCCATGGCCGCGCGCACCACCATCGCCGAGGTCGAGGAGATCGTGCCCGCGGGCGCGCTCGATCCCGACGCCATCGTGACGCCGGGCATCTTCGTGCAGCGCCTCTTCCAGGGGAAGGGCTACGAGAAGCGCATCGAGAAGCGCACGGTGCGGGGCGGGGGCGGCGTGGAGACGGACCCCCGGCGCGAGCGCATCGTGCGGCGCGCGGCCCTGGAGATGAAGGACGGGTACTACGTGAACCTCGGCATCGGCATGCCCACGCTGGCCGCGAACTACGTGCCCAAGGGCATCTCGATCGTGCTGCATTCCGAGAACGGCATGCTCGGCGTCGGGCCCTACCCGGAGGCGGGCCAGGAAGACCCCGACCTCATCAACGCGGGCAAGGAGACGGTCACGGAGCTGCCGGGCACGTCGTACTTCTCGAGCGCGGACTCGTTCGCGATGGTGCGCGGCGGGCACGTGGACCTCACGATCCTCGGCGCCCTGCAGGTGGACCGTGAAGGCAACCTCGCGAACTGGATGATCCCCGGCAAGATGGTCAAGGGCATGGGGGGGGCGATGGACCTCGTCTCCGGCGCCAAGCGCGTGGTGGTGACGATGGAGCACACGGCCAAGGACGGCACGCCCAAGGTCCTCGAGCGCTGCTCGTTGCCCCTGACCGGTCGCAAGTGCGTGAACGTGATCGTCACGGACATGGCCGTCATCGAGGTCGTGCCCGAGGGTCTCGTCTTGAAGGAGATCGCGCCGGACACGACGGTGGACGCGGTGCGCAAGGCGACGGGCGCGGAGCTGAAGGTCGCGCCCGACGTCGGGACGATGCAGGGATAGCGTGCCCGAGCCCCTCTCGGCCGACGAGCGGCGCCGGATGCGGATCGTCTCCGCCGGGATGCTCGTGGGCGTCCTGGTCATCCTCGGCGTCGCGCTGTGCGCGCGGCAGATCATGAAGCCCGCCGGCGTGCCGTTCGTGTCCTGGTTCGCGGTCGGGTTCGCGCTCGTCGCTCCCCTCCTCGCCGCCGCCGTGGACCGGGCGCAGCCGGATCGGACGCGCGCCGCGCCCGGCGCGCCATCCCCCGCGTTCGCGCGTCACCTCGTCGCCTACGCCACCCTGGAAGCGGCCGGCCTCCTGTGCGGCGTGGCCCTGCTCATCGGCTCGAACCTCCTGCCGCTCGCCGCCGCCCTCGTGCCGATCGGAGCCATGGTCCTGAGGTTTCCCCGCGCCTCCGCCCTTTCCTGAGCCGCGGCCGCGCGCGCGGCCGGCGGCCTCGTGGCGGGGAGAGGCGGCGCTGGCCGTGCTCGCGCTGGCCATCCTCGCGGCCAAGGTGGGCGTGGATGCGGGCGGGCCGCGCGCCCTGCTGACGGTGATGCAGGTGGCCACCATCGGCGTCGCGGCCTTCCTGGCCGCCGATCCGCGGGGGCGCCGGTGGCTGGACGCGCCCCGCGCGATCCTCCTGTCGCTGGCCATCCTGCTCGTGCCCACCGTCTACGGAGAGGTGGGGGGAGACGGATGGCAGGCCTTCGTGGTCGTGCGCTCGGTCCTGCTCGATCGCGACCTGGACCTCGCGAACGACTACGCCGGGCTGCACGCGCCCGTCGCGCTCACGCCCGGCGGCCGCGCCACCAGCCATCTCCCGATCGGGCTCGCGCTCGTGTGGACGCCCCCGTTCCTGCTCGCGCACGTGGGCACCTGGATGGCCTCCGCCCTCGGCGCGAACGTCGCCGCGGACGGGTTCTCGGTGCCCTACCGCGCGGCGGTGACGGCGGGGACGTACGCGTACGGGGCGATCGCGCTCCTCCTCCTCGAAGGAGAGCTCCGGCGGCGCGCCCGGGCCGCGGCCGCGCTGCTCGCCGTGCTCGCGATCTGGCTGGCCACTCCGCTGCACTTCTACATGACCGCCAATCCGGCCATGGCGCACGGCGCGTCCGTGTTCGTGGCCACCGCGTTCGTCGTGGCCTGGCTGCGCCTGCGCGACCACGAGGCCGCGGCCGCGCGCGCGTGGGCGCTCCTCGGGCTGCTCGGCGGCCTGATGACGCTGGTGAGGCTGCAGGACGCGGTCCTGATCGCGCTGCCCGCGGCGGACCTTCTCTGGCGGCGGCCGGCCCGCTGGGGCGCGTGCCTCGTGCGCTATCTGACCGCCGCCGCCGTGCTCGGCCTCGTCCAGGTCGCGGTCTGGCTGCGGCTCTACGGGGGCGATTTCCTGTCCACCGTCCTCACCGTGAACCTCGTCGGGGGCATCCGGCCGCAGGTGATGGGCGTGCTGCTCTCGGCGCGTCACGGCCTGTTCTACTGGACGCCGCTCTACGTCGCCTGCGTGCTCGGCTGGGCCCTCCTGGCGCGGCGCGACCGGCGGCTGGCCGTGCTGCTCGCGGCCGGCTTCGCGGGCTCCGTGCTCGTCAACGCGTCGATGCAGGACTGGTGGGGCGCGGAGGCGTTCGGCCAGAGGCGGCTGCTCGGGCTCACGCCGCTCTTCGCGCTGGGGCTGGGCGAGGTCCTGGCCGCGCTCTCCGCGCGCGGGCGCGCCCTGGCCGCCGCCGGTCTGGCCGTGCTCGCCCTGTGGACGTTGTCCTTCGAAGGGATCTACAACAGCGGCGTCGTCGCCCCGCGCGACCAGGCCATGACCTACGACCGGCTCGCCGTCGCCCAGGTCGATTCGCTGCGGAGGCGCGTGGTGGCCCTGCACGGCCGGCTGCCGCCCGCGCTCTGGGTGTTCGCCTACGACCGGCTCGGCGGGACGTGGGCGGACGAGGGAGAGCGATCTCTGGGCGGCCGTATCGATCTCGGGAGCGAGCCCGCGGACATGCCGTTCCTCGTCGGGCGCGGCTGGGATGACCCCGAGAGGGAGGGCGACATCACCTTCCGGCGTTCGCGTGGGCCCGGCTCCTGGGTGCGGGTGCCCATCCGCCACCCGGCGGACGACGAGGCGGTGGTGCGCCTGCGTCCGGAGCTTCCCGAGGTCCCCCTGCGCATCACGTTCGAGGTCAACCGCGAGCCCGTGGGCAGCGCGGACGTCGGAGCGGGCTGGTCCGAGTATCGGTTCGCCGTGCCCGCACGCGTCCTGCGCCGAGGGCTCAACGACCTCGGGATCGTCTACTCCACGACCCCGCGGCAGGCGCGGCCCGAGGTCGCCTCGCGCAACGCCGCGGTGGCGGTGGACTGGATCGCGCTCAGGCCCGTCCGGCCATGACCTGATGGACGTGGTCGCGATAGGTCCGGCTCAGGGTCAGGCGCACGCCGCTGCGCAGCACCACCACCCAGTCCCCATGGAACAGCGGGTGGAGCTCCTGGACCCGGTCGAGGTTGACGAGCAGCGAGCGATGGATGCGGGCAAACCGGCGGCGGTCCAGCCGCGCCTCCAGCGCGTTCATCGTCTCGCGCAGGAGGTGGCGCTCGCTTCGGCAATGGAGGCGCACGTAGTTGCCGGAGGCCTCGGCGTAATCCAGGTCCTCGACGCGCACGACCGACACGCCCGAGGCGGAGCGCACGGCCAGCCGCTCCGCCGGCGGGGGCGCCCCGCTCAGCTCCCGGACCAGGGCGAGCAGGCGCTGCTCGCGCTCGCCGCGCGCCCGGGCGTCCGCGCGTGCGCGCGCGCGGTCCAGGGCCTCGCGGAAGCGCACGCCGTCGAACGGCTTGAGCAGGTAGTCCACGGCGTGGACGGCGAAGGCCTGGAGCGCGTAGCGATCGTAGGCCGTCACGAACACCACCGCGGGCATCCGGTCCACGCCGACCTCGCGGATGACGTCGAACCCGTCGCCGTCGGGCATCTGCACGTCGAGGAAGGCCACGTCGGCGGGGCGCTGCCGCAGGATCGCGGCGGCGGCGCGGCCGGTGGCGCATTCGCCGACGATCACGACGCCCGCCTCCTTCGAGGCCAGCGTGCGGAGGCGCTGGCGGGCCAGCGGCTCGTCGTCGGCGATGAGCACGCGCGTGGCGCCCATCACGATCCTGCACTGCGGCCAGCACCTGGCTGGTTGGCTGCGCTGCGGCCACCAACTGGCTGGTTGGTTGCCGTCGCGGCCAGGTCGGTGCGGAAGGGCAGGCTCACCGCCACTTCCATCCCGCCTTCGCGGGCGCGCCGCAGCTCGAAGCGGTGCGCGCTGCCGTAGAGATGCTCGAGGCGGGCCCGTGTGTTGGCGAGGCCGATGCCGGAGGAACGTCCGTCCGTGGCCGCGCCCGGCGGACCGTCGTCCCACACGCGCAGCTCCAGACGCCCGTCCACGCGCTGGGCGCGAATGCCGAGGGATCCACCCTGCGCGCGCCGGGCCACGCCGTGCCGGATCGCGTTCTCGACCAGCGGGTGCAGCAGCAGCGTCGGCACCAGGGCGCCCAGGCTCTCGGGCTGGATCTCCCGCACCACGCGCAGGCGATCGGGGAAGCGCACGTGCTCGATCTCCAAGTAGCGGTCCAGGAACTCCACCTCCTCGCGCAGCGCGACCTCCTGGCCGTCCATCTCCTGGAGCGCGCGGCGCAGGAGGTCGCTGAGGAGCACGATCATCCGCTCGGCGGCGTCGGGCTCGGCGTGGACCAGGGTTCCGATCGCGTGCAGCGTGTTGAACAGGAAATGCGGCTCGAGCTGGAGGCGCAGGAGCTGGAGCTGGGCCCGGGCCAGCTCCGTCTCCAGCTTCGAGGCGCGCACCGCCCGCTCGCGGCTCTCGCGATGCAGGACCAGCCATTGGCTGACCGCCAGCACCTGGACGCAGACGAGCAGGTTGCTGAGGTAAGCGCCGACGAAATCCTGGCGCGTGATTTCCCATCCCCAGGCCGGGTGGCCGAGCGCGTCCCCCACGTACCGGGTCAGCGCCGTCGCCGGGAACCAGTAGAGGACGGGCAGGGCGATGGCGACGGCGAGGTGGAGGGGCAACCTCGGCCACGTCTCGCGGTCGAGGCGGAGGGCGACACCGAAGGCGAGCAGGGGCGGGGTGAGCAGGGCCCAGAGGTACTCGTCGGTGAGCGAGTAGGCGAGCGAGTGCCACCAGGCGATGTGCTGGCGGTCGAAGTAGTAGGCGTACCGCGCAGCGGCGCTGAGGGTGGCAAGGGCGGTCCAGGTCAGGAACGTGACGATCCATACCCGGCCGGACCGGACCTCGGCAGGCACGCGAGGCATGGGGCGCATTATCGCGCCGCCGTGACCGGCTGTTGCATGGCGACGGGCCACCCGGCCGTCTGGTCCCTGGCCAAGCCCGGTTGGACCCCGCGAACCGCGGTGAGTCACACCTCGCTTGTTCCGTTACGGCCGCGCTGGGTAGCGTCCGTGGCATGTCCAATCCCCTATTCGCCCGCAAGCCGCTCGAGCTGTTGATCAAGGAAGCACAAGGCGAGTCGCAGCTGCGGCGCATCCTCGGCCCGGTACAGCTCACGAGCCTCGGCGTCGGGGCGGTCATCGGGGCGGGCATCTTCGTGAGCACGGGCGCGGTGGCGCGGCAGACCGCGGGGCCGGCGCTCATGGTCTCCTACGTGGTGGCCGGCCTCGCCTGCGTCTTCGCGGGCCTGTGCTACGCGGAGCTTGCGTCGATGGTCCCCGTCGCCGGCTCCGCCTACACGTACGCCTATGCCACCCTCGGCGAGCTGCTGGCCTGGATCATCGGCTGGGACCTGGTCCTCGAGTACGCGCTCAGCTCCGCCACCGTCGCCACCGGCTGGTCCGGGTACTTCCAGAGCGTGCTCTCGGCCTTCGGCCTTCACCTGCCGCACGCCATCGCCGGTCCGACGATCGCCTACGACCCCATGCTGGGCCGCCTCGTCGCGACAGGCGCCCTGTGCAACCTGCCCGCGCTCTTCGCCTCCGCCCTCGTGACCGCGGTGCTCGTGATCGGCATCCGCGAGAGCGCGGGGCTCAACACCGTCCTCGTCATCGTGAAGGTCACGGCCGTCCTGTTCGTCATCGTCGTCGGGGCCTTCTTCGTCGATCCCCGCAACTGGCGGCCCTTCGCGCCTTACGGCTGGTCGGGACTGACCCTCTTCGGGCACACGGTCGGGGGCGGCGGGGACGCGGGGGGACGCCCGATGGGGATGCTGGCCGGCGCGGCCCTGGCCTTCTTCGCCTATATCGGGTTCGACTCCGTCTCGACGCACGCGGAGGAGGCGCGCCACCCGCAGCGGGACGTTCCCACCGGCATCATCGCTTCCCTGATCCTCTGCACGCTGCTCTACGTCGGCGTGGTGGCCGTCCTCACGGGGATGGTCCGCTACGATCAGCTCGACATGGCCGCGCCCGTGGCGGACGCCTTCGGGCGCGTCGGGCTGCGCTGGGCGCAGGTGATCCTGGGCGTGGCCGGGGTGGCGGGCATCACCTCCGTGATGCTGGTGACGATGCTGAGCCAGGCACGCATCCTGCTCGCCATCGCGCGGGACGGCCTGCTGCCGCGCTCCTTCTTCGCCTCCGTGCACGAGCGCTTCCGCACACCGTGGAAATCGACCCTGGTCACCGGCGCCTTCGTGGGCGCGTTGTCCGCGCTGCTGCCCATCGACGTCCTGCTCGCCCTCGTCAACATGGGGACGCTGCTCGCCTTCGTCATCGTGTGCGCGGCGGTCCTGGTGATGCGGCGGACCCATCCCGAGGCCGATCGCCCGTTCCGTGCGCCCCTGGTCCCCGTGCTGCCGGCGCTCGGCATCGCGTCGTGCCTGCTCCTGATGTTCTCCCTTCCCGCGGAGAACTGGATCCGGCTGCTGGTGTGGCTGGTCGTCGGTCTCGCCGTCTACTTCGGGTACGGGCGGCGCCACAGCGTGCTGCGCGGCCGCGCAGGCGGATCCGGGGCCGGTTCTGATCGCACGGCCGGAGACCCGCGCGCCGCGTAGGTTACCCTCTCGGGGTGAGGCTCCTCGTCGTCGAAGACGATCCCGCCATCGCGTCGTTCCTGGTCAAGGGCCTGAAGGAAGCAGGCTTCGCCGTGGACCAGGCGGGCAACGGCGGAGCGGCCCTGGAGATGGCCAGCCGCGAGAGCTACGACCTCGCCATCATCGATCTCATGCTGCCCGGCCTGGACGGCCTCGCCCTCATCGAGGAGCTGCGGCGCCGTCGCCTCACCGTGCCCGTCATCATCCTCAGCGCCAAGCGATCGGTGGACGACCGCGTGCGCGGCCTGCAGGCGGGCGGCGACGACTACCTCACCAAGCCCTTCGCGTTCGAGGAGCTGCTCGCGCGGGTCCAGGCCCTCATTCGCCGCGCGACGGGCGCGGTCGAGCCCACCCGCCTCGTCGTCGGCGACCTCGTCCTCGACCTCGTCTCGCGCAAGGTGGAGCGCGGCGGGCGGGGGCTGGACCTGCGGCCGCGCGAGTACGCGCTGCTCGAGTACCTCATGCGCAACGCCGGCCGGGTGGTGTCCAAGGCCATGATCCTCTCGCACGTCTTCGACTACAGCTTCGACCCGCGCACGAACGTGGTGGACGTGCTCGTGCACCGCCTGCGCGAGAAGGTCGACAAGAGCTTCGCCACCCCGATGATCCACACCGTGCGCGGCATGGGATATGTCCTCCGCCCGGCGTGAGAAGCTGCCGGGGGCGCTCAGCCTCCGGCTGGGACTCTGGTACGCGGCGCTGTTCGGAGGCGGCGCCCTCGCCCTCATCGCGACCACCTACGGCCTGCTCTCCTTCTCCCTCCAGCAGCGGGACCGCGAGGTCGTGGGTGCGACCCTCTCCCGTTACGCCTCCGCCTACGAGCGCGGCGGGCTCGGCCTGCTCGAGCGCGTGATCGAGGCGGAGCGCGCGGGTGGACGCTACGAGCCGCTCTTCGTGCGCGTGCTGGGCGGCGGGGCGCAGGCCGTGTACTTCAGCATGCCCGACGGATGGACCGACTTCGACGTGGCGCGCCTGAGACCCTCCGCGGACGGCTGGTCCGAGCTGTCCAGCGGCACCGGCGGGGCGGTGCTCGAGGTCCTGTCCGCACGGCTCCCGGACGGAGTGCTGTTCCAGGTGGGCAAGAGCACCGAGCCCCGCGCCGAGCTCCTGGCTCGCGTACGGCGGTCGCTGCTCGTCGTCTTCGTCCTCATCGGCTTGATCGCCGCGGGCGGGGGATACGTCCTGACCCGCTCCGCCCTGCAGCCCCTCCGCGACCTTGGCCGCACCATCCGGGACATCCTGGAGACGGGAAGGCTCGGGGCGCGCGTCCCCGTCCGCGACACCGCCGACCCCCTGGACGAGCTGGGGGCGCAGGTCAACGCGCTTCTCGACCGCATCGAGGGCCTGATCGCGGCCATGCGCGGCTCGCTCGACAACGTCGCACACGACCTGCGCACGCCGATGATGCGGCTCCGTGCCGCCGCCGAGGCCGGCTTGCGTACGGGGGCCGACGCGCGCGATCCGCGCGAGGCGCTGGCGGACTGCCTCGAGGAGGCGGAACGCGTGGCCGCGATGCTCGATACGCTGATGGACATCTCGGAGGCGGAAGTCGGCGCCATGCGTCTCTCGCGCGAGCGCCTCGATCTGGCGGAGGTGGTCCGCGACGCCGTGACCCTCTATTCCGACGTGGCCGAGGACAAGCACATCGTCCTGCAAAGCCGGTGCGCGCCCGGGGTGTGCGTCTCCGCCGACCGGAACCGCATGCGCCAGGTCGTGGCCAACCTCCTCGACAACGCGATCAAGTACACGCCTGCGGGCGGCCGGGTCGAGGTGCAGGCGGCGCTCGACGGAGCGGAGGCCGTCCTCACCGTGACCGACACCGGCGCCGGCATCCCGCCCGGCGAGCTGCCCCGCATCTGGGAGCGCCTCTACCGGGGCGACGCCAGCCGGTCCGAGCGCGGCCTGGGCCTCGGCCTCAGCCTCGTCAAGGCGATCGTGGAGGCCCACGCCGGCCGCGTCGCGGCCACCTCCACGCCCGGTCAGGGTTCGACGTTCGTGGTCCGCCTCCCCGCCTGCTGACACATTACAGAAGTGTCATGTGCGCGAAAGCGCATGGTCATGGCCGGTCTCGTACTCTCTAGAGGCCGGCGTCATCTCCGGCGCGAAAGGACATATCCAAAGATGCAATGGCAAATTCGTGACCGGGCCACCGCGCCGCGCCCGCGGCGGCTGACCGGGATCCTGATGGTGGGCGCGCTGATCGCGGGCTCGGCCGCGGCGGGCAGCCTGGCCACGAGCCATGCCCCCGCCTCCGTCGTGTTCGCGGCTCCCGTCTCCGCCGCGCCCCTGGCGCACGCGGAAGGCTCCTACGCCGACGTCGTGGCCAAGGTGGCCCCGGCGGTGGTGACCGTCCGCTCGCAGCGCGTGCTGAAGGTGGCGGACGAGAGCCCGTTCGGCGGGCAGGACCCCTTCGAGGAGTTCTTCGGCCGCCAGTTCCCCGGGCGCCGGCAAGCGCCCCCGCAGCCGCGGCGTGAGGGTGCGCTCGGCTCCGGTGTCGTCGTCACCGCCGACGGCTACATCCTGACCAACAACCACGTCGTCGAGGGCTCGCGCCAGGTCGAGGTCGAGCTGACCGACGGCCGGACGCTCAAGGCCACCGTGGTCGGCGCGGACGCTCCCAGCGACCTCGCCGTGCTGAAGGTGGACGCCAAGACGCTCCAGACCCTGCCCCTCGGCGATTCGGACCGCGTGCGCGTCGGCGACGTGGCCCTCGCGGTCGGCAACCCGCTCGGCGTGGGCCAGACCGTGACCATGGGCATCGTCAGCGCCAAGGGGCGCGCGACCGGGTCCGGTGACGGCAGCTACGAGGACTTCCTCCAGACCGACGCGCCCATCAACCAGGGCAACTCCGGGGGCGCGCTCGTCAACACGCGTGGCGAGCTGATCGGCATCAACTCGCAGATCCTCTCGACCTCGGGCGGCAACATCGGAATCGGCTTCGCCATCCCTTCCAACATGGCGAAGAACGTCATGGACCAGCTCGTGAGCGGCGGCACCGTCCATCGCGGCATGCTGGGCGTGACCGTCCAGGGCATCAACTCCGACATCGCGGGCAGCCTGGGCCTATCCGAGGTGAAGGGCGCGCTGGTGAGCGCGGTCTCGGAGGGCAGCCCCGCCGAGAAGGCGGGCGTGAAGCGCGGTGACGTCATCGTCGGCATCGACGGCCAGGCGGTCAAGGACAGCAACTCGCTTCGCAACTCGGTGTCCCGACTCAAGCCGGGCAGCACCGTCAGCCTGACCGTCTGGCGGGCCGGCCAGGAGAGGCAGGTGAGCGTGCGTCTCGCGGAGATGCCGCGCACGGCCAAGGACGACTCGTCCGCTCCCGCGGAGCGGGGCACGCCGGGCGCTCTGGGCCTCGCTCTCCAGAAGGGTGACTCCGGCCTCGAAGTCACGGGCGTCGATCCCTCCGGCCCGGCCGCGGACGCGGGCATCCGCGTCGGCGACGTGCTGGAAGAGATCAACGGCACGCCGGTGCGCTCGTCCTCGGATGTCCACGCCGCCCTCGGCAGGTCCAAGGGCAAGCCGGCCCTGGTCCTCGTGCGTCGCGGCGACCAGACGCTGTACGTGGCGGTTCCGGAGCGCGCGGCCTGAGGTCCGGTCTCGCGTCGTCGACCGTCTTGCGGGGGGCCTTCGGGCCCCCCGTTTTTTTCCCTCCGCTACGCGTGAGGTCCGTGGTTCAATCGGAGGATGCGGGCGGGTCGGCCTCGACTCGCTCGCCAAGCGAGGCCCGGTGTTGGGGAAGAAGAAGAAGGGCGTGCCCGCCGCGGGAGAGCGGCGCAAGCAGGTGGGGTCGCGCGCGGGGGGCGAGGACGAGCAGGCCAAGATCGACGAAGCCATTCGCGAATCCTTCCCGGCCAGCGACCCTCCCGCCTGGACGCTGGGGCACGATCGCCCGGTCAAGCCGGACCGCCGCAAGAAGTAGCCGCTAATCGCCCGCGGCGTCCTCCGCGCGTGCCGTGCGCGCCAGCCACCATCCCGTGAGCGCCACCCAGGCCGCCAGCGGCAGGAGCGTCGGCAGCCGCTCGAGCCCCACGAGGTGGCCGAGGTTCCAGGCCGCGCGCACGCCGCTCGCCCCCTCGCCGTCGATGGCGTGGTTGCTGCGTGCCACCCGGCCGTGCCCGAAGGACGGGATCACGAACTGCGCGAACGGGCGCTCGATGGTGAGGGGCACGTCCGGGCGGACGGCGGTGCCCATCAGCATCAAGGCGATCGACACCATGACGGCCGACGCGAAGGTCCACGCAGCCGCGCGTCTCGGCACGGATCCCGCGGGCCAGGCGAGCAGGAGTCCCATCGCGCCGACGGCCAGGAACGGAATCGCGGGGATCAGGTAGCGCGGCCCCATGGCCCAGCCGCCGTGCCAATCCACGAGCCCGGCATTGAGCAGCAGGTAGGCGAGCACGATCGCGCCGCAGGTGATCGCTTCCGGGCGGAAGCCGCGGCGGGCGAGGACGACCAGGCCCGGGAGGCCGGCCACCAGCCAGGGCGACCCGTAGAACAGGCCGCGATACGGCCCCACGAGCAGGGCCACGATCACGCGCGGATCCGGCGCCGCGATCCCCATGAACCAGCCCTGGCGGCGGTGCTCCTGGAGGACGAACTCGTAGGGCAGGGCGAGGGGATGACCGAACGCCGCCGCGTGATACGCGCCCAGGGCGATGGCCGCGGGCACGCCGCCTGCGATCAGCCCGGCCGTTCCGCGCGCGCCCCGCTTCGCGAGCGCGTAGCCGAGGACGGCAAGCACGAGGATCACGGACGTGTAGTCCACACAGACGGCGACGCCGAGCAGCAGGCCGGCCAGGACGGGCGCCCGCCCCCGCCAGACCAGGGCGAACGCGCACAGACCCAGGGCCGCCGAGAGCTGATGTCCGTAGAAGATCGTGGAGTAGGGGAGCGCGAGGGTGCCCAGCGCGTAGGCGACGGTCAGTGCGGCCGACCACGCCGCGGAGACGCCCATCGCTCGTCCCAGCGCGAAGAGCTGCAGCGCGGCCAGCGCCGACGGGAGCGCGACCGCGAACAGCGTGCCGAGGTACGACCCCGCGACGATCGCCCCCGGCCGCACGGCGTGGACGACGGCGTAGGCGGGCACGGCCAGCATGGACAGCCCCGGGGCCTTGTCCGTGAACCAGTGCCCCTCGCGTTGGGCCTTGTCGCCGGTGTTCTCCTGGTAGGCGTCGATGGAGAGCGTGCCCTGCTCGACGATCGCGCGCGTCAGGTCGAAGCGCGAGTTCTGGTTCCAGCCGCCCGCCTGGTAGAAGTACGCGTACGTCCCGAAGACGAGCGCGAACAGCGGGAAGACGGGGCGGCGGCGGAGCACGATCGGGCACCGTACCCACGCCGCCGCACGGCGTCAAGGTCGAGGACTAGCGATCGTCGCGATCGTCGCCCGCGTCCGTCCGTCGGCCGCGCGAGCGCCGCTCCTCCCGGGGGGGAGCCGGCGGAGGCGTGCTCGTCTCACCGGGCGCGAGCTTCTCGAGCGACTGCTTGAGCTTCATCGTCGAGCCTTCGCCGATGTAGACCCGCTCGGTCAGGGTGCGATAGCCGGGAAGGTAGAGCGTGATCTCGTGCGGGCCCGGCCGCACGTTGAGACGCTGGAACGTGCCGTCGAAGTCGTCCACGCGTCCGGCGCGATAGCCGTCGACGTAGACCTCCGCTTCCTTCGGCGTCACCTGGATGCGCGCGGAGCCGCTCGTATCGTACGAGCGCCCGTAGCCGTAAGGGCCGTACGGTCCGTACGCGGCGTAGGGATACCCGCCCCAGCCGTAGCCATAGCCAAAGGCGAAGGGGCTGTAGAACGGATTGAAGTAGAAGGGATCGTAGAAGCCGCCGATCACGGCTCCGCCCCGGAAACGGCCTCGGGGACGGGCGTCGGCGGTGGACGGTGTGAGGACGGCGAGGCCAGCTACGGCCACGAGGGACAAAGCGGCCAGCGCCTTTCGGTGTGCCACGCGGAAACCTCCTTGGTCCATGTGTCAATGAAGGCAGCAACGCCCGTGCCACGGGACGGATTGCCGCGCAACCCGTGTGTGCTCCGCGTCATTGCGGGCGCTCTTCATGAAGGGTGACCTCGGACGGCCGTCTCCTCGCGACGACAACCGCGTCCGTCGCCTTGGACAACCCGGGATTGACGCCGGAGGTACACTCCCGCTCACCGCTCTGGAGGTACCCGTGAATCCTGCCCTCCGCCGGCTCTTCGTCGTGGCGACCGTCGTCACCCTCGCCGTCACCCTGCTGAGGCTGGCCGGCGAGCTGGCCCGCTGGTCGCCGGCCCTGTTCAACCGCGACGCGGGAGGGCCGGGCGCCCTCGTGGGCATCGTCTGGCTGATTCCGGTCTTCGGCGTGCTGTTCGCGCTGCGCCTCGCCAAGGACGGCGAAGGGCCGCCGAGCCTCGGGAAGGCATTCGGATGGCCGGTCCTCGCATTCCTCGTGAACCTCGCGCTCGGCTTCGCATCGCTCGTGCTCTTCCCGAAGTCGCCCCTCGCCCAGCTCGCCATCTTCGGGGTGGCCTCCTGGATCGCGATCGTGATGGCCCGCTCGGCGTGGCCCGCGCTCTGGCGCGTCCTGTTCGCATACGGCCTGGCCGCGCGCATTCCCGTGGTCGTGATCATGTTCCTGGCCATCTTCCTGGGCTGGGACTCGCATTACGCGAAGCCGCGGCCCGACTTCCCGCCCATGGGACCGTGGGGACTCTTCGGCTGGACGGCCGTCCTCCCCCAGATGTCGCTCTGGATCTTCCTGACCGTGGTCGGGGGGATCCTCTTCGGCGCGATGGCGGTGGGGCTGCGGCGCCTGGCGCGAGGAACCGGCAAGGCGAGCCTGACCAGCGCGGCATGACTATGAAGCTCCTCTTCGCCCCCGCCATCGTCCTCTCCCTCGCCGCGGCCGATCCGACGTTCACCGTCGGCACCGCGCGCGCGGAGCGCGGCCACACCGCGACCGGATTCATCGAGGTCCCGGCGGGCGTGGACGCCGCCACCAGCATCCCCGTCGCGGTCGTGCACGGAGCGCGCCCGGGGCCGGTGCTGGCCATCGTGTCCGGCGCGCACGGCACCGAGTACGCGTCGATCATCGCGGTCGAGAAGCTGATCCGCGACCTCGACGCCGGACAGATCGCCGGCACGGTGATCCTGGTGCCGCTGGTCAACCGCGCTTCCTTCGACCAGAAGGTCGTCCACGTCAATCCCGTCGACGGCAAGAGCATGAACCGCTTCTATCCCGGCCGGGCCGACGGCACCCAGACCGAGCGCGCCTCGTACCTCATGACGCAGCAGGTCGTGGAGCGGAGCGACCACCTGATCGACCTGCACGGCGGCGACCTCGACGAGAGCCTGCGGCCGTACAGCTACTGGACGAAGACGGGCCACGAGGACCAGGACCGGATCTCGCGCGACATGGTGCTGGCCTTCGGCCTCGACCACATCATCGTGTCCACGGACCGTCCGCAGGACCCGTCCGCCTCGCGCTACCTCGAGAACACGGCAACCACGCGCGGCAAGCCGTCGATCACGGCGGAGGCGGGCCACGCGGGCACGGTCGAGGCGGAGGACGTCGACGCGCTGGTGCGCGGCTCGCTGGGCGTCATGCGCTACCTCAAGATGCTGCCCGGCGCGCCCGACGCCGTGCGCAAGCCCGTCTGGATCACGAGCGTGGCCACGGTCAGCAGCGACCAGCCGGGCGTGTTCTACCCGCTGGTCAAGCGCGGGGCCACCGTGGCCAAGGACGCGCCCCTCGGGTACGTCACCGATCTGTTCGGCCAGAAGATCTTCGAGGCCCGGGCGCCGGTGGCGGGGGAGGTGCTCTACATCTGCAGCGTGCCGAGCATGACCAGGGGCGGCACCATCGCGAACATCGGAGTGATCGAGTGAGGTGGCGCCGCCTCGTCCTGACCGCCGCCGCCCTTCCCGCCGCGCTCGTCCTCGGCCGGGCCGGCGAGGCCGCCGATCCCCGGCCGCCGGACACCCGGGCCACGGAGACCGCGGACACGCTGCACGGCGTGACCGTCCTCGATCCCTACCGGTGGCTGGAGGACCAGGCCGCGCCCGAGACGCGGGCCTGGATCGATTCCGAGAACGCCTACACGGAGGCCGTCATCGGCGGTCTCCCGGGCAAGGAGCGGATCGAGCGCCGCCTCACCGAGCTCATCAAGGTCGACGTCGTCAGCGTCCCCTTCGTGCGCGGGGGCCGCTTCTTCTACAGCAAGCGGGGCCCGGACCAGGAACAGGCGATCCTCTACGTCCGGAAGGGGGAGGGACCGGCGGAGGTCCTCGTCGACCCGCATGGACTCAGCGCGGAGCACGCGATCTCGGCCAACTTCCAGGACGTCTCGCCCGACGGTCGTCTCCTGGCCTACGGCCTGCGGCAGGGAGGCCAGGACGAGATCGAAGTGCGTCTCATGGACGTGGATTCGCGGCGGGAGGTCGAGTCGCTGCCCAAGGCGCGCTACTCCGGCATCGCCATCGCCGCGGACAAGGCGAGCGTCTACTACTCTCGCCTGACTCCGGAGGGCCCGCGCGTCTATCGCCATCGCGTCGGCTCCGCGCCGGCGGACGAGGAGCTGTTCGGCAAGGGCTACGGCCCCGAGAAGATCATCGGCGTCGACCTCTCCGGCGACGGCCGCTATCTCCTCGTGACCGTCCTCCACGGCTCCGCCGGCCTCAAGACCGAGCTCTACGCGCAGGACCTGGCCAAGGGCACGCCCTTGCGGCCCATCGTCAACGACCTCGACGCCGTCTTCACGGGAACGATCGGCGGAGACACCCTCTTCCTCAAGACGAACTGGAACGCGCCGAACTCGCGCGTGATGGCCGTGGACCTGCGCGACTCCGCGCGCGACCGATGGCGCGAGGTCGTTCCCGAGGGCAAGTCGGTCATCAGCGCGCTCAGCATCGCGGGCGGCCAGCTCTTCGTGAGCCGCCTCCAGGACGTGCAGCCGAAGATCGAGGCCTACACGCCGTCGGGGACCCTCGTGCGCGAGGTGCCCCTGCCGGGCATCGGCTCCGCGGGCGCCATCGCGGGCGACTGGAGTTTCGGCGAGGCCTTCTTCTCGTTCTCGTCCTTCGCGCAGCCGCAGACCATCTATCGCTATCGCGTGGCCACCGGGGCCGCCGACGTGTGGGCGCGCGCCGACGTGCCCGTGCAGAGCGAAGCGGTCGAGGTGCGCCAGGTCTTCTACCCGTCGAAGGACGGGACGCGCGTGCCGATGTTCGTGGCCCATCGCAAGGGGCTGGCCCTGGACGGCAAGCGTCCGACCCTGCTCACCGCCTACGGCGGATTCAACCAGGCGCAGCTGCCGGCCTTCTCTGCCCGGGCCGTGTTCTGGATCGAGAACGGCGGCGTCTACGCGCTGGCCAACCTCCGGGGCGGAGGCGAGTACGGGGAGGCGTGGCACCACGCGGGCATGCTCGACAAGAAGCAGAACGTCTTCGACGACTTCATGGCCGCCGCGGAATGGCTGGTGGCGAACAAGTACGCCTCGCCCGATACCCTGGCCATCTCGGGGGGATCGAACGGCGGCCTGCTCGTGGGCGCGGCCATGACCCAGCGCCCGGAGCTGTTCCGGGCCGTGGTGTGCAGCTATCCGCTCCTCGACATGCTGCGCTATCACCGGTTCTTCGTGGCCCGCTACTGGGTGCCCGAGTACGGCTCCGCGGACGACCCCGGCCAGTTCCCGGCATTGCGCGCGTACTCGCCGTACCACAACGTACGGAAGGGTGTGCGGTATCCCGCCGTCCTCTTCATCAGCGGCGACGGCGATACGCGCGTCGCGCCCCTGCACGCGCGCAAGATGGCGGCCCTGATGCAGGCGGTGACGGGATCGCCGGCCGAGCGTCCGGTGTTGTTGCACTACGACACCCGGGCCGGGCACTCCGGCGGATTGCCCGCGTCGAAGCAGATCGAGGACCTCACGCAGGAGATGCGGTTCCTGTTCTGGCAGCTGGGAGTGGGGTAGGGAACGGAGATCGATCGACACGGTTAGCAGATGAGGCGGTGGCCGGCTCGGCGGTGACTTCAACGACCGGCCGAAGCGGGGCGACCGACCTCGCCGCGAGCGTCTCTCTGATCACCGAGTGAAATCGGTCGCTGCGCGCGGGTGCGTGCGGATTTATTTTTCGCGTCCATCTGTTTCGGACCCGCATTTCCGCGCGGGCGACTGGTTCCGCGGCGCGATCGTTTCCACGACCGCTACTGCAACGCGTCTGCGCCTCTCTACGCCATTGCCGCGCGGAATGAATCGCGCGGGCAGAAGCGACTTCGACGCGACGGTCCCGGCGCACTCCAGACCCCTCGCCAGCTCGCGAAATTCGCCGTGATACACATGCGACATGAGTATGAACACTCTCACTCTGGCGTCTGGCCTCTCCGATCACGAACTCCTCGCGCGCATCGGTGTTCTCGCCGGTAGTGAGCGCGAGGCCACGGTCGAGCTCGTCGCGCACCTGGCGGCGCTCGATGCCCGACCGGCGCTATACGTCGCCCAGGGCTTCCGGTCGCTCTTCACTTACTGCACGCAGGTGCTTCGCCTCTCGGAGGACGCCACCTGCAATCGCATCGAGGCGGCCTGAGCCTGCCGAGACTTTCCCGTCATTCTCGAGGCCCTCGCCTCTGGCGCGATGTCCCTCACCTCCGTCCGGGTGCTGAGGCGGCACCTCACGCCCGAGAACCATCAGGGCGTGCTCGCGAGAGCCCGTGGTCGGAGCCTGCGGGAGATCGAGGCGCTGGTGGCGGAGTTGGCGCCACGCCCCGATGTTCCCAGCACCGTCCGTAAGGTGCCCGTGCCTGCGCCCGCCACGCCGCCTTGCTCAGCAGCAACCGGTGTTCAGGTGGCAATCGGCAGCTCTTTCGACCCCACACCCCCACTCGCCACTCCGACCGCTCCGTCGGCTCCGACACGCCGTCCGGTCATCGAGACGACGTCGCCCGAGCGCTATCGCGTGCAGTTCACGATCGGCAAGGAGAGCCACGACAGGCTGCGGCGCGTCCAGGCCCTTCTCCGCCGCGAGATCCCGGACGGCGATCCGGGCGCGATCTTCGACCGCGCCATCACCCTCCTGCTCGAGAGAGTTGAGAAGACGAAGCTGGGTGCGGCCGCGAAGCCGCGGCCGCCTCGTCCTATCCGCCCCGGGACGGATAGGGAGCTCCGAACACCCATTGTCCCTTCGCGCGATGTCCCGCGACACGTGAAGCGCGCGGTCTCACGCCGCGACGACGAGCAGTGCGCCTTCGTTGCCCCAGACGGACGGCGATGCACCGAGCGCGCCTTCCTGGAGTTCCATCACATCCGGCCGTATGCCATGGGAGGACCGGCTACCGTCGAGAACATCTCGCTCCGCTGCCGCCGCCACAACCAGTACGAGGCGGAACTGGTCTTTGGCCCGCGGGGTGATGTCCGCCGAGGTTCTACGGCGAGCCGCCACCCTCCAGGAGCCGCTGCGCGTGCTCCTGGCGCTCCACCTGCGCGAGGAACAGGGCCCGCGACTCCGGCGTGAGGCTGGCCTGCCAGTCCTCGTGCCGGCGCGACCACTCGATCGCGCGCGCGGCGAAGAACCCATCCGGCCGCCAGGCGTGGATCGCATCGATGGTGACCGGAACGAGAAGGACGGCGAGGAGCGCGACCGCAACCGACGGCAGGAGGCCGACCGCGCCGGAGGGGAAGGGCATCGAGTCGCGCCCCACGACGCGTGCGCGCTCCAGGATGATGACCAGCGCACCGAGCACGATCGCGAACGCCAGCGCGGGCAGCAGGCCGAGCCGGTACAGATCCGGGCGCGCACCCAGGATGGGCCCGATCACCACCAGCGGCCAGACCAGGCCGAGGACGGCGGCACGGCCGCTCTCCGGCGGGCCGAACCGCCGCGCGGCCCAAAGGACGAGAGGGGCGACGACGAGCCCGAGCGCGAGGTGCGCGACCGGCCATTCGCGCAGCGCCGTGCGCGACCAGTGCTCGTACCCGGCGGGCAGGAAGATCGTCGCGTACAGCAGGGGCAGGAGGCGAAGCCAGTCGCCCGGATGGTGGACGTCGAAGCCGTACCACGCGCCGCGTTGCGTCTCCCCGCGCAGCATCTTCTCGGGGAAAAGCCCCGCCCACAGCGCGACGTAGCCCACGACCAGCAGCACGAGCACGCGCAGCACGGCCCGCCGGCGCTCGCGATCGGTGCTCGGCTGGGCCACGCGATCGGCGAGCCAGGCCGCCAGGGGCAGGGTGACCGCCATCTCCTTCGAGGCCAGGGCCAGCGCGGCCAGCAGCACCACCGCCGTGGCCCGGCCGCGCCCGAAAGGACCCGGGAAGAGGAACACGACGAGCGTGGCCAGATAGAAGATCGCGACGAGCGTGTCCGTCCGCTGGCTGACCCAGGCCACGCTGGCGACGGAGAGGGGATGACTCACCCACGCGACAGCGAGGGCGAGCGCCGCGCGCGGCCCAAGGCGCAAGCGCAGTCCCAGCGCCCAGGCGAGGAGGCCGGCGGCGGCCATCAAGACGACGTTGGTGAGGTGCGCACCTTGCGCGCGCACGCCCCAGAGCGCGTGATCCAGGGCCCGGGTGAGGTCCGCGATCGGCCGGTACGTACCCGTGGTGCGGCCGAGCGGATCCTCGGTCCCGGCGAAGGCCCCGAGCAGCTCGCGTGCCGTCCAGGGCCGCGCCCACAGGAAGTCGTCGGAGAGCAGGCCGAAGCCGACGGTCGGCGCGTAGATCAGCACCACCGTGGTGGTGATGACGGCTGCCGTCAACGCCTTCGACGGAGGCTCGGCCAGGGCGAGGGCCCAGAGCGCACCCAGCAGCGCCACGCGCATGAGGTCGCGCGTCGCGGGGTCGAACCGCAGCCAGGCGGCCGGCTCCAGGGCCTGTGCCATTGCGGCCGCGGCGAGCAGCGCGGCGAGGATCGACCAGCCGAGCGCGGTCCACCTTCGTCCGCGGGACCAGAGCCGCCCGCACACGAGCGCTCCGAGCATTGGGGGAACGATCCAGGCGACGTACAGGGCGGGACTCGGATCGAAGCGCAGAGCGATGACGTCGACGACCAGGCGCGCGCGAGCGGGCGGCGCCGCGGAGTCCGCCTCCAGGAGCACGTCGAGACCCCCGGCCGCGGGCGTAGCGGTGAAGGTCAGCCACTGCGGGGTCACGGGCACGCTGCCCGTCCAGGCCTCACGGCCGTCGACCCACGCGCGCAACCGAACGGGTGACGCGCCCGGATTGGCCCGGAGGAGCACGCGCAGGTCGGCCGCGCGCGCGCACAACCCATGCGCATGGAGAACGAGCCGGGGCCCCGCGACCACCGTCACGCGGTCCGCCCAGCGGCGCAGCCCCTCGCTGACCGCCTTCCAGTCGCCCCCGGCGGAAATGCGGACCTCGCGCGGAAGCAGGACCGCGCTGGCGAGTGCTCCGCACACCACGGCCACCGAGGCGGCGCGCGTCGCCGAAAGGAAAGGCCGGGCCACGGGATCGGATCTTATGGCGGCCGCGGTTTCCTCGCGACCGGATCCCGCATACATTCGACCGCATGCGACACGCCGTCGTGGTCGTTCTCTCCCTCGCCGCGCTGTCCGCCCGCGCCCAGGAGCGGACGGTGGTGATCCAGGCGGGCACCCTCCTGGACGGCCGTGGGGGGCGGTCCGCGAACGTGCGCATCGCCGTGCGTGACGGCCGCATCGAAACGGTGTCCGCAAACGCGACGGCCGGCGCCGCAAACGCCGACGTCACGTACGACCTCTCCGCGTACACCGTGCTGCCCGGCCTCATCGACGCCCACGACCACCTCGCGTGGCACTTCAATGCGGCCGGGAAGCTGCACACGGCCAGTGACGGCGAGACGCCGGCGCAGGGCGCGCTGGCCATGGCCGCCAACGCCTGGGCCACGCTGAGGGCGGGAATCACCACCGCCCAGAGTCCGGGCTCGCCCGAAGACGCGGACCTGCGCATGGCCATCGAGCACGGGGGGCTGCCCGGCCCGCGCCTCCTCACGTCGCTGGAGCCGCTCGACCAGACGTCCGGAGGGCCGGAAGAGTTGCGCGCGAAGGTCCGCGAGCGCAAGCAGGCGGGAGCGGACCTCATCAAGCTCTTCGCGTCCAAGAGCATCCGCGACGGGGGGGCGCGGACCATGACCGACGCCCAGCTGGAAGCGGCCTGCGGCGAGGCCAAGGCGCTCGGGCTGCGCACGCTCGTGCACGCGCACTCCGCGGAGTCCATGGCGGCGGCGGCGCGCGCGGGATGCACGCAGGTCGAGCACGGCGTGTTCGCGGACGAGGCGACGCTGCGCCTGCTGGCCGCGCAGGGCACGATCTTCGATCCGCAATGCGGGCTCGTGTTCCGGAACTACCTGGACAACCGCGCCCACTACCTCGGCATCGGCAACTACAACGAGGCCGGGTTCGCGGCCATGGAGAACGCGATGCCCCTGGCCGTCGGTGCGGTCCGGAAGGCCCTGGCCACGCCCGGCCTGAAGGTCGTGTTCGGCACCGACGCCGTGGCCGGCGCGCACGGCCACAACGTCGAGGAGCTGGTGTGCCGGGTCGAGCAGGCGGGCCAGAAGCCGATGGACGCGGTGGTGTCCGCGACGTCGCGTGGCGCGGACGCGCTGGGCCTCGGTCGCGAGATCGGCTCCGTCGCGGCGGGACTCCAGGCGGACCTCGTGGCCGTGGAGGGTGATCCCAGCCAGGACATCACGGCCCTGCGGCGCGTGGTCTTCGTGATGCGCGGCGGCCGCGTCTACCGCAACGAGACCACGGCCCGGCCGCGCTGAGGGCGGGCCCCCGGGCTCAGTTCAGGGTCGGGTCGACGCTGCCGCGTCCTTCGGCCGATTGGGAGAAGAACGCGGGCCAGGCCGCGCGGATGCGCTCGATCTTGGCCACGCTCGCGGGGTCCGCGGGCGCGCCCACGGTCACGTAGATGAAAGCCTCGCGGAAGGGCCGGGACCAGGACGCTGCCTTCGGGCTCCGGTCGCCGAGCGCGGACACGATGTCGCCGATGGCGACGTCCTTGCGCGTGCCGGTAAAGACGACCCCCGTGGCGGGAGTCTGGCCAGGGTCGGCGTCGGTACCCGTGGGGTTGCGCACGAAGAAGAAGGGCGGGACCTCGCTCGCGTCCCGCATCCCCATCAGGTACTGGTCCAGCGCGCTGTAGCGCAGCGACGCCCCCGCGGTTCGGAAGCGGCCGTCCGCCTGGGTGGCGATGTCGTTGCCCTCCATGTACGACCCGTCCGTGTCCACGAAGAAGCTCCAGTGCACCTGGTCGCGCCCGAGCAGCTCGCTGCTCGCGGTCGCGCCATCGCGGAAGAGCGCGTTGACCAGCCAGCGATGGCCGACCTCGTGGCCGAGGACGGTGAGCGTGCTGTCCTCCCCCAGGAAGCGCTGGTTGATGTCGTCGGGGTACTTCCCGATCGTGTCCATCGTGACGAAGCTCTCGAGGCGGCCCCGGCTTCCGTACTCCTGGCTGAGGTCTTGCTGGCTGGCCCCGATCCCGGCGTCCGTGTTGTGGACGGTCTCCTCGAACGAGAAGACCCCGGCGGGGACGAGCCGGCGCGAGGTGTAGATGACGAGCTGCTGGTAGTCGTCGCCGTGGGTGGCGTAGAACTTGCGCGCCACCGCGACCGTGTCGAGGCCGTCGCGGTCGCGGAAGCTCTCGACGAGGGCGCCCGCGCCCGTCACCGCGGCCGCGTGGGCGAAGTCCACGGCGGTGAGGCCGCCGACCCCATTGCCGGGGGCGACTCCGGTTGCCGCTTCCTCGATGGTGGTCGCCAGCTCCGCGTCGTAGACGAAATCGAGGCGGCCGTCCGCCCACAGCGTGACCTGGAAGGTGTTCTTGTCGGTCTTGTCGAACTGCGGCACCGCGCGCCAGGTGACGGTGGCATGATCCTGCAGGCCGAGGAAGGAGATCGTGCCGCCCGATTCCGGGTTCAGGTCCACGAGCAGCGGCGCGACGCGCGCCGGACCGTTGACGAGCCGGCCCACGTCGCGGCTCGTCGAGGCATCGTCCTTCTGGCCGAACGTGACGTTCCCGTCCGAATTCACGAAAGCCGTGCTGTAGGTCTGTCCGAAGAACGGGAACCCGAAGGGCAGCGTGATCCGTGTCGAGTCGTCGTCGCCGAGGGTGAGGCGCGTCCCCGTGTCCGGCTCCAGGGGCAGGGCCAGGCGGGTGACCGAATAGCCGCTGCCGGCCGGCGTGAAGCGGACGGCCGCGCCCGCGAGGTCGATGGGGTTGCGCAGCAGGGCGAGGTCGCCCTGATCCTCGAGGACGGCGATCTGGCCCACGTCGAACGCGCCCACCGAGGACGCCCGGGCTCCGCCGTCGCGCGTGGCCCGGCGGGCCTCCTCCTCACGGTGCGCCCAGACGGCCCTGCGGGCACCGTACGGGGCGGTTCCGCACCAGGACGGCCCCGACGCGGCGCGCGCGGCCCACACCTCGGCCGCGGGTAGGGAGGAAAGAAAGATGACCGCGATGACGGCGTGTCGCATGAAGGCCTCCAAGGGCCGGACGACCATCATCGCACCGACTATGATATCGGGCCAATGCTGGACATCACCGTCGCCGTCGTGCCCGTGGCCGGGCTCGGCACCCGCCTCCTGCCCGCCACCAAGTCCCAGCCCAAGGAGATGCTCCCCGTGGGCCGCCGGCCCGTGGTCCAGTACGTCGTGGAGGAGCTGACCGAGGCCGGCATCGAGCGCGTCCTCTTCGTGACCGGGCGCGGCAAGACCTCCATCGAGAACCACTTCGACACCGACTTCGAGCTGATCCAGTCCCTGCGCGAGAGCGGCAGGGAGGAGCTGCTGGCCGAGCTGGAGTTCGAGCGCGCGCGCGTGCAGTACTTCTACACGCGCCAGCGCGAGACCCTGGGGCTCGGGCACGCCGTCCTCTGCGCGCGGCCGTTCGTGGGCGCGGTGCCGTTCGTGGTGGCCCTGGGCGACTCCATCCTGGGCCTCGATCGGCGCAGCACGGTCGTCCGCCGCATGGTGGAGTGCTTCGTGGAGAAGCGGGCGGCGGCGGTCGTGGCCTTCGAGCGCGTCCCCCGCAGCGAGGTCCGGCACTACGGCATCGCGCGGCCGCGGGGCGGGGGCGACGTCTTCGAGGTGGCGGACGTGGTCGAGAAGCCGAGCCCGGAGGACGCGCCCAGCGAGCTGGCCATCGCCGGCCGCTACGTGTTCGCGCCCTCCATATTCGACGCCCTGCAGCGCACGAGCCCGGGCAAGGGCGGGGAGATCCAGCTCACGGACGCCATCCGCATCGCCATCCGCGAAGGCGGGCCCGTGTACGGCATGTGCCTGTCCGAGGCCGAGCGCCGCTTCGACGTCGGGAACTTCGACAGCTACTTCCGCGCCTTCGTGGAGTTCGCGCTCGCGGA